>OLOV01000018.1_pt1 | contig 115835 bp, 121 predicted proteins | sample 1672931 | NCBI WGS metagenome assembly OLOV01 (sample SAMEA3136738, study PRJEB25190) | human gut metagenome | biome: human gut; feature: human-associated habitat; material: faeces | place: Austria | collected 2013 | reverse complement strand
GGTAATAAGGGCTTATAGCCCTGAGCGAACCACCCGTTTGACGGGTGGAAGCGATTTTTTTGCGGCATCCATACGAGCGTTGAAATCACTCGAATGAAAAAAATGTCGAATTGGCACGAATATTGCATTGTAATAAAGATACGCCAAATCAAATGATTATTCGGTAAACATTTTGTGATAAAAATGTGAATCAAAGGATGAAAGAGAAAAGAGAATATGAAAGAGAAGACATTGGAGTATTTTGAGAGTGTGAAAAAAATCTATGCGGATGCACGCCCGAATTCGCGCAGACTTCATACGGAAGCATGCAAGTATATGCCGGGCGGAGATACAAGGACCGCAACGTTTTTTCTTCCGTTCCCGAATTTCATAAAATACGGTGACGGAGCTTACATGTACGATGAAGACGGGTTCAAGCTGCTTGATTTCCAGAATAACTATACATCGCTTATTCACGGGCATGCTCATCCGGAAACAGTGGAAGCTGTGAGAGAACAAATCGCAAAAGGAAGCGCGTATACCGTACCTTTCGAGAAACAGATTGAACTCTCCGCGATTTTGACGCAGCGTTTTCCGAGCGTTGACATGATTCGCTATACAAATTCAGGGACGGAAGCCAATATGCATGCCTTGCGAATTGCAAGAGCATACACGGGAAAAGCTAAGATTATCAAGACTGAAGGCGGATACCACGGCACAACGGATGTTTTTGAGGCAAGTGTCGATCCAAACATTAAGAAAGCCGGAACGCTTGACCAAATTAAGGTGATTCCGGAAAGCAGAGGGGTCTCCGAAAACGCACTCAAAGATGTGCTGGTTGTTCCTTTCAACGATATCGAACGAACAAGGAAAATGATAGAGGAACATCACCGGGAAACCGCCTGCATCATTATTGAACCGATTATGGGTTCTGCAGGGCAGATTACTCCGGATTTGGAATATTTAAAGTTTTTAAGAGAAATTACCGAACAGTACCATATAGTTTTAATCTTCGATGAGGTGGTGACAGGGAGACTTTCCCTTGGTGGGGCGCAGAAATTTTACGGCGTCACACCGGATCTCACCACCATGGGAAAAATTATCGGAGGCGGAACGCCGGTCGGAGCTTTCGGAGGAAAGCAGGAAATCATGCAGATGTACGATCCGCGTGAGAAGAAAATGTATCACTCCGGAACATTTAACGGAAATGCTGTGACAATGGCGGCAGGCCTTGCGACCATGAAGGCATACAATCAGGAGGCTGTGGATTACGTAAACGGCTTGGGCACCTTATTTAAAGAAGGCGTCCTCAAAATTTACGATAAACTCGGACTGAACATGAAAATAAGCGGAGCAGGCTCCATTTACAACATTTTGTTTACGGATAAAGAGGTAAAAAACTACAGAGATGTTGCTTCGGCGCATGAGGAGCTGAACAAAGTGCTTTACATGTCGCTGCTCACAAAGGGTGTGTTCGATGCCGAAAGAGGAATGTTCTGCATGTCCACGGCCATGACGAAAGAGGACATTCGTTTCGGACTTGATACTTTGGAAACATCTCTTCGCGAAATGCTTCCGGCAATCGCTGAGGAAGCACAGGAACTGATATAATCGACTCATACCCAATTTTATTAAATGAGTCTTTTATATAGAAATTATCACATAATTCTAGGAGGCAAAATATGTCAGAAACAAAACAACCACGCATGCCCAAAGTTTGGGAAGCACTGATTCCGGTTGTAGCAATCATGGTATTCATGATTGTGGGAACCGTATCATGGGGAATGGATCCTCATATTCCGCTGGTACTCGCATGTGTAGTAACAGCATTCGTTGCAGCCGCTTGCTGATACAAGTGGGATGCAATCATTACAGGAGCACTTGACAGCGTTAAGAGTGCAGTAGAAGCACTCCTCATCATCTTATGTGTAGGTATGCTCATCGGCTCATGGGTATGGGCAGGAACAATGCCGGCAATGGTATACTACGGTCTTAAATTTATCTCACCGAGCGTATTCCTTGCATTGGGTCTTGTACTTACGGCAATCGTTGGTCTTGCAACAGGTTCTTCCTGGACTGCATCCGGTACGGTAGGCGTAGCGCTTATGGGTGTTGCTATGGGTCTTGGAATTTCCGCTCCGTTGGCAGCAGGTATGATTATCGCAGGTGCGTACACAGGGGATAAGCTTTCTCCGTTATCCGACTCAACAAATGTAGCGGCAGCTGCAGCTGGAACACCGCTGTATGACCACGTTGGAGCTATGATGACAACAACTGTGCCAAGTTTCGTTATTTCATTCGTGCTTTACTTAATCGTAGGTTTCGTTGTAATTGATACATCCGGTTATGATGCATCGCTTGCACAGGGAATCATGGACGCAATCGCTGAAAATTTCTATCTGTCACCGTGGATCATGCTTCCTGTACTGGTAGTTATCTTTGCGGCAGTTAAGAGAATCCCTGCAATTCCGTCACTTCTGCTTGCAGCAGCAGTTGCGGCAGTAATCGCAATCTTTGCACAGGGCGCATCCGTTCCTGATGTTCTTATCGGACTTCAGGCAGGTTTCTCAATCGAAACAGGAAACGAATATGCAGACAGTCTTCTCAACAGAGGCGGCCTTGACTCCATGCTTTGGACTATTTCCTTAATCATGTTCGCACTTGCATACGGCGGAATGATGGAAAAGTGCAGATTCGTGGAATCCCTTATGGGCGGAATCGTTAAGAGAGTGAAATCCACAGCAAGCCTTGTTGCGGCAACCATTATCACAGGTATCATCTGCGACGTTATCCTGACTGACCAGTACCTTGCAATCATGATTCCTTCCCGTATGTTCAGAGACGAATTTGACAAGAGAGACCTTTCAAGATCCTTCCTGTCAAGAACTACAGAAGACGGTGCGACTCTGTGGTCACCAATGATTCCTTGGAACGGATGTGGAGCTTATCAGGCAGCAACTCTGGGAGTTCACAACTTTGCATTCATGCCGTTTGCATTCGTTAACCTTATCAACCCGGTACTTGCCGTTGTAATTACTGCATTCGGAATCGGCGTTAAGTATAAAGAATATGACGGATTGAGAGGTGCTGAACTCAGGGCTGCAAAGGCTAAGAAAAAAGCTGAACTCGCAGCAGCAAAGAAAGAAGCAAAATAATGAAAGAGTATATTTCCGTTGATACCAAACAAATGCGTAAATCAACGCGCATTGCGGCCATTGCGGCAGGTTTGTTTTTCATAGGACTGGGCATCATCAGACCCTCCATTTATGCGGGTCTGATCGGTGCAGTCATCATTGCGGCAATGCTCCTGAGCAAGGAGACAGTTGTTTGTGAAGAAGGAATCGTCGTAAGGTATGATGCGATTTTGTATCAATACAGAGAAGTATGGCCGTGGGAGGAAATCAAGGAGATTCACAAAGAACTTTCACCGGACTGCAAACAGTACGGACTGCATTTTATGAAGGATATCATGACCAAAAGACTTGTCTTTCCGATTCCGGAGGCGAAAGAGGTTCTGGAGTTTGCGAAAGAAATGAATCCTGAAATTCACATCGGTAATGTGAACGAATAATAAAATACGAAAACTGCCGCACGGACGCAAAACCGTTGCGGCAATTTTTTTGCGATGAAATCTTGCACCCGGCGAACGAATCTTGTACAATGAACACAAGATAGGAGAGTAAGATTATGGAAAATTTACTTAAGAATACGACAGCTCTGGCGCGTGCTGTCTGTCAAAACTATATAGACGCATTCAGAAAATCCGCGGACAAGAATGGGCCACTCATCGCTGTGGATGCGACCTGCGGAAACGGGCACGACGCGCTTTGGCTTGCCGAAGTATGCGACAGGGTGTACGCTTTTGATATTCAGCCGGAGGCTGTAAAGACAACCGCCGAATTGCTGGGGGCGCATAATCGAAGCGGAAAGGTTGAACTGTTTTGCGAAAGTCATGCGGACATGAAAAGCCGTGTACCCGAAAAGGCTGCGGTAATCGTATTTAACCTCGGATATCTGCCGGGCGGCGACAAGGAAATTACCACCCATACAGAATCAACACTTTGTGCACTGCAGGCGGCACTGGAACTCTTGCGAGTGGATGGGCTTTTGTGCGTGACCGTTTATTGGGGGCACCCGTCAGGCAGAGAGGAGCGGGAGGCGGTTTTGAGATGGGCGAAAAACCTCGATAAGGGCATTTACCACTGCGTTCATACCGACATGCTGAACCAGCCGAACTGCCCGCCGGAGATCGTGCTGATAACGAAGAAAAAAGAGGGATAAATGGAATGAACTCGCCAATCGTCGGAATGAAAATCCGCCAATCATCGGAAAAATATTTCGCCAATCGTCGGAAAAGTGTAGTATTTTTTGAAAATACCGTGTATACTATAGAGGAACGATTAATTTGAGGTGAATCTGATGAGAAAATACAGAAAAAGAATTGCTGATGATATTTTGAAAAGAAAACTTGAGGGAAAAGGTGCCGTACTTATCGAAGGCCCTAAATGGTGCGGTAAAACCACTACTGCAGAACAGGTTGCCGCAAGTATTTTATATATGGATGATCCCGAAAAGAAAGAACAAAATATTTCCATGTCGGAGCTCAATCCAAGACGCCTTTTGAAAGGCGAAACACCGAGGCTGATTGACGAATGGCAGCTTGCACCGAAACTGTGGGATGCCGTACGATTTGAAGTAGACCACCGTGATGCCCTTGGTCAGTTTGTACTGACGGGTTCTGCTGTTCCTGCTGACACGAAAGAAATTACGCACTCGGGTACCGGACGCTTCACATGGCTGACGATGAGGACGATGAGTTTATATGAATCGGACGATTCAACCGGTGAAGTCAGCTTGAAAGAATTGTTTGACGGCAAGGAAACTATTGATGGGGAATCGAATATTACAATTGACCGTTTGGCATTTTTGGTGTGCCGGGGCGGATGGCCGCAAGCGGTAGATATGCGCGATGAGATTGCTTTGGATCAGGCAAGGGATTATTTTGATGCTGTTGTGCGTTCTGACATTAACAGAGCGGATAATGTACAGAAAAATCCGGAGAGAGTCCGTAGACTTATGCTTTCCTATGCTCGAAATCAAGGAGGACAGGTACCAAATACCGTGCTTGCAGAGGATATTTCCGCAAATGATGAAGTGACCATAAGCGAAGAGACCGTCGCTTCCTATATTAATGCGCTTCGCAAAATTTTTGTTGTGGAAGATATGCCCGCGTGGAATCCTAACCTGCGTTCAAAAACTGCAATTCGTTCATCAGACACCCGATACTATACAGATCCTTCGATTGCGGCGGCAGCCTTGGGAATAGGCCCGAAGGATTTACTTAACGACTTGCGAACCTTCGGATTTCTTTTCGAGACTCTTTGCATCAGAGATCTTCGGATATTTGCAGAGGCACTCGGCGGACAGGTTTATCATTATCGAGATAAAGATGGGCTCGAATGCGATGCTGTCGTTCATTTGAGAAATGGCAGATATGGCCTGATCGAAATAAAACTCGGCGGGGATAAACTCATAGAGGAAGGTGCAAACACTCTGAAAGCTATGGAAGCCAAAATCGATACAGACAAGATGAAAGTTCCGTCATTCCTTATGGTTTTGACAGGCACGGGAGACTATCCATATCGCAGGAAGGACGGCGTATATGTTGTCCCTGTGGGATGTTTGAAAGATTGATTTCCGGCGGAGGACATGGGACTCGAAGGCCACGAGGTGTAATCAAAGTGTAATCAAATCATTTTGAAAAAACATTTTTGTACGAAAAGAGACTATCGGACAGCTGACATAAGAGAGTTAGCTGCACGATAGTCTCTGAAGAATATTCGTTATAATGAGGTTCGACTGCTCACGTGGCTATGCTGAAATCGTTCGCTTTCGGTGAGCTGTGAGACCTTGACGCCCTTATTCTTGGCATACTGCATTAGACCACGAAGATCCATCGTATTTTTCATTTGACTAGGCATGATCGGCTCAGACATCCTATCAAGGGATTCCCTATATTTCTTCATCTGTCCATTCATAATCGTATACCTCCATTATTTTGGCAGCATTTTCTTCAATAAAGTTCTTCCTGCTAGAATTGAACATGGTCAGGTCAAAATCAATGTTGAGCATTTGAGCAAGTTTGCTAAATGTTTTGGAACTTCATTTTTTGAGTTAATTCCGTTTAAAATGCTATTACAAAAAGAACTGCTAGAAGATGCCGAACGATTCACCGGATCGTCCGCCGACGGCTCTGCCCTCACGGGTCCGAGCCCCTGCGACATTTATAAAAAACAAAATAACACCCGAAAGGGTGTTATTTTCATCTGGCGGAGGACATGGGACTCGAACCCACGGGGCTGTTACACCTTACTTGATTTCCAATCAAGCTCCTTAGCCACTCGGTCAATCCTCCAAGACCAATAACTACTTTACCATAAGTTAAGAGATTACGCAAGTAAAACTTTTTGTATTTCTATTGTTTTTTATTAAATACGCGCGTTTTTTTGCTAGCCAGGGGCGGGAATTCTATGTTAGAATATTGTATACAAAAACGGAAACGAAGGAGTCAATAGCGTATGTGCTGCGAAAAACAGGTTCCGATGAAGGAACAACTTGAAAAAATCATTGCCAAATACAAAGATACGCCGGGAGCTTTGATTCCTGTGCTGCATGAGGCTCAGGAACTGTATGGCTATCTGCCTTTTGAGGTGCAGAAAATAATTGCCGACGGGCTGGATATTCCGGTTGCCAAAGTGTACGGAGTAGTAACCTTTTACTCCCAGTTTTCGCTTACCCCAAAGGGCAAGTACCGGATAAGCGTATGCCTGGGAACGGCGTGTTACGTAAAAGGCGCCGCAGAAATTTTGGATAAGCTTAAAGAGAGACTTTCCATAGACGTCGGGGAGTGTACGGATGACGGGCTTTTTTCCTTGGATTCCTGCCGCTGCATCGGGGCATGCAGCCTTGCACCTGTCGTGACGATAAACGAGGAAGTGTACGGGAAACTTGTGCCTGAGGACATCGACGGCATAATCGATAAATATGAAGCGATGGAGGTGAAATAAATGTCTGTGAAAACCATTGCTGAGATTGAAAAAATACGCGAAAACACGCTGAACGAAATCGGAGCAAGATTCGGAATGACCGATTTTGCGGGGGCGAGAATTCATATAATGACATGCGGCGGTGCGGGCTGCCATTCGTCCGGCTCGGGAAGGCTGCTCGAAAAATTCCGGGAACTTGCAGAGCGTGACGGAATGGGCGAAGAGGTGTGTGCGGTCAGAACCGGATGTTTCGGACTTTGCTCCGATGGTCCGATTATTGTGATCCAGCCGGAAAACATCATGTATGCGAAGGTACAGCCCGAAGATGTTGAAGAAATCTGGGAAAGTCATATTAAAAGAGGAAAACCTGTCGAACGACTTGTTTCCAAGAACGAAAAGGCGTTTTTCTCCAAGCAGCAGAGAATCGCACTCAAGAACTGCGGCCGCATCGACCCTGAAAACATAGACGAATATATTGCAGCTGGTGGTTATGCTGCGCTCATTAAAGTTCTCAACGGCATGGAGCCTGAGGATGTAATTGATATTGTAAAGAAATCAGGAATCCGAGGCAGAGGCGGCGGCGGATTCTTGGCAGGCAGAAAGTGGGAGGCTGCGGCAAAGCAGATGGTACCCGACAAGATTGTGTGCTGTAACGCCGACGAAGGCGACCCGGGAGCTTTTATGGACAGATCCATTCTGGAAGACGACCCACACTCCGTAATCGAAGCCATGATTATCACTGCATATGCCATCGGTGCACACGAGGGATACATCTATGTTCGTGCGGAATATCCGACAGCGGTGAAAAGACTCAAAAAAGCAATTGCACAAGCAGAAGAATACGGGCTGCTTGGTGATAATATCTTAGGAAAAGGTTTTTCGTTCCGACTTGAGATTCGTCTGGGTGCAGGCGCTTTCGTGTGCGGAGAATCCACGGCACTTATGATTTCCATCGAGGGAAACCGAGGCGAGCCGAGACCGAAACCACCTTCATCGGCAGAGAAAGGGCTCTTTGGCAAGCCAACGGTGCTCAATAATGTAGAAACTTTTGCGAACATCCCGCAGATCATCATAAACGGGGCGGACTGGTTCAGAGGCATCGGAACCGAAAGGTCAACCGGTACCAAGGTATTCGCGCTCGGAGGCAAGATTAACAATTCCGGGCTGGTTGAAATCCCAATGGGAACGACACTCCGTGAAGTGATTTACGATATCGGCGGAGGCATTCCGGGAGGAAAAAAATTCAAAGCCGCACAGACAGGCGGTCCTTCCGGCGGATGCATTCCGGCAGAATATCTTGATACATCGCTTGACTATGATTCGCTGACGCAGCTGGGTTCCATGATGGGCTCGGGCGGAATGATCGTCATGGACGAAGATACGTGCATGGTCGACATCGCAAAGTTTTTCCTTGAATTCACGGTGGACGAATCCTGCGGAAAATGTCCTCCGTGCAGAATCGGAACCAAGCGAATGCTTGAAATTTTGACAAGAATTACGGAAGGAAAAGGTTCAATGGAAGACCTCGATGAACTCGAGAGCATGGCAAACACGGTCAAACGTGCATCGCTTTGCGGACTGGGGCAGTCGGCACCGAACCCGATTCTTTCCACAATGAAATACTTTAAGGATGAGTATATCGCCCATGTAAGGGACAAGAAATGTCCGGCAGGCGTATGTATTTCGATGCTTCGCTTTATCATCGCCGACGAGCTCTGCAAACGCTGCGGAATCTGTGCGAAGAACTGCCCTGTGGGTGCAATCAGCGGAAGCAAGGAACAGGCCTATGTTATCGATCAGGATAAATGTATCAAGTGCGGTGTCTGCATGGCAAGATGTCCGTTCAAATCCATCATGAAAAACGCTTAAGGAGGAGGCCGAAAATGAGTAAAGTACATGTTACAATTGACGGCATTCAGGTATATGTGCCGGGCAGCTATACGGTTCTTGAAGCTGCAAAAGAAATAAATATTCATATTCCGACCCTCTGCTTCCTGAAAGATGTGAGCGAAATCGGATGCTGCAGAATGTGTCTGGTGGAAGTGGAGGGCGTAAGAAGCCTTCAGGCTGCATGCGTATATCCGGTAAAGGACGGAATGAAGGTAAAAACGCATACACCGGAGATTATGAAAATCCGCAAGAAGAACCTGGAACTGATTCTTTCCAACCACCCCGCAAGATGTCAGAGCTGCACAAGAACCAATTCCTGCGAACTGCAGAACCTTGCGGATACACTGGATGCAAACTTTGAAAATTACAGGAGCTATCAGGAGCCGCTTACGGTTGACCTTCCGCTTGCAATCGATGACGGAATTTCGATTCAGAGGGACCCGAACCGCTGCGTGCTTTGCAGAAGATGCGTGAGCATTTGCAATGATATCCAGACGGTCGGAGCGATAAACGCGATAAACAGGGGATTCAACACGATTATAGGCACCCCGGAAAACCGCAGTCTTGATAATACAATCTGCGTAAACTGTGGTCAGTGCATCAATGTATGCCCGACCGGTGCGCTGCAGGAGCACAGAAGCATTGACGAGGTATGGGATGCGATTTACGATCCCGACAAGTATGTCGTTGTTCAGACAGCACCTGCAGTGAGAGCAGCACTGGGTGAAGAATTCGGAAATCCGATCGGAACCGATGTGACGGGCAAGATGGTTTCCGCACTCCGCATGGTGGGCTTTGACAAGGTATTTGACACTGATACGGCAGCCGACCTCACCATCATGGAAGAGGGCACCGAGCTTATCGACAGAATCAGAGGCGGCGGAGTGCTTCCGCTCATAACTTCCTGCTCGCCGGGCTGGATTAAGTTCTGCGAACACAATTACCCGGAAATGATCCCGAACCTTTCTACTTGCAAATCCCCGCAGCAGATGATGGGAGCTGTAATCAAGAGTTATTTTGCGGAAAAGAACGGAATCAATCCGGCCAAAATAGTGGTTGTTTCCGTCATGCCTTGCACGGCAAAGAAGTTCGAGGCAAAACGCCCGGAACTTTCCGTGAACGGACTTTCGGATGTTGATCATGTAATTACAACCAGAGAGCTCGCCAGAATGATTAAATCGCTGGGTATCGAGTTTAATGCCCTCGGCGAGGGGCAGTTTGACGACCCGCTCGGCTTTTCAACCGGTGCCGGCCTCATATTCGGAACTACGGGCGGCGTTATGGAAGCTGCACTCCGGACGGTGTGCGATATCCTCAACGGAACAAGTTCCGATGCCATCGACTATGTACAGGTGCGCGGAATCGAAGACGGAATAAAGATTGCCGAAGTGGAAATTCTTGATTTGAAGATTCGGGCGGCAGTGGCACACGGACTCGGCAATGCAAGAAAGCTCATCGAGCGCGTCAAAGCCGGGGAAAAATTCGATTTCATCGAAATCATGGCCTGCCCGGGCGGGTGCATCAACGGCGGAGGGCAGCCGCTGCAGGTTTCCGATGTACGCAATTGGATTAATTTCAAAGAAAAAAGAGCCCAGGCACTTTATCACGGCGACCGTGAAAAATTCGTGCGCAAGGCTCACAACAATCCTGCAATTAAGAAACTGTACAAAGAATACCTGGGATTTGCCGGCGGCATGCGGGCACATCAGCTTCTGCATACGAAGTATGTTGACCGGAGCGATGTTTAACCGTCCACATGGATTGACAACTTGACAAGATAATTATAGTAACCTTCGGTTGACAAATCATCAAGGATAACGTCCTCGTAGAATTTGTCGCCGAGGGTTAGATTGTTTTTTGCGGCATAATCAATGAGTTTTTTGCAGTTTTCAAGGACATTGGCATAGCCGTGATTGTCGTAAATGGCAAGCAGCCTGCCGCCTTTCACAAGCGTAAGTTCTTCGGACTGATGCTTACTGATTTCGGAAGGTTCGATGACGGAATAAAACTGGCTGTATTTATAGGTATCTTCGCTGACCGAATCACGGGGAATCAGGGCACCTATCGGATAGGCACTGTACAGGTTCATCCTCTGGCAAAACGAAAAATGTTCCCCAACAGCCTCCATAATGTTCTTCTCGTCGTCGATTCCTTCATAATCCGTGATTACGTAGAACTGATCCTCTGCGTTTTCAAATATGATTTCATCAACCGGTGCAAGAATTCCGCTTCGGGTTTCTTCAATTTTCTTGTTGATGTATATGCGTGACCATTTCAGGCTTTCGATTTTCTGGTCAATCTCCTTTTTCTTTGATTCGAGAAGTTCGATAAGCGCTTCGGGAGAACGATTGTCCATGTGCTCCTTGATTTCGTTTATGTGAACCCCCAAATCCCGCAAAGTCCTTATAATCGCAAACGTTTCAAGCTGCGTAAAAGAATAATAGCGGTAGCCGTTTTCACCTATAATGTCGGGCTTAAAAATCCCGCAGCTGTCATAGTGAAAAAGAGTCTGTTTTTTTACATCAAAAATTTTTGCAAACTCGCCTGTTGTGAAATATGTTTTTTTGCTTTTCATGAGAACCTCCCGGGTCTGACTGCTAAAAGTATACCACATTGCACAAAAATAGTGTATAATTAATTAAATGTTTAATTTGGCGGAGGAGAAAATGAAGTATATACAGATAGATATCAGAGGCAGCAGGCAGGCAATCGAGCCGACTATCGCGGCACTTCTCGAAATCGGAATCACGGACGCGGTGGTCGAAGACCCGGCGGACATTGCGGATCTGCTCGAAAAAAAGAACGATTACGACTGGGATTATATTGATGAAAGCATTTTGGAACTTGAGAACGAAACGCCGAAGGTTACGGTCTTTGTCGAAGAAAACGAGGAAGGAAGGGCCAAGCTTGAAGAAATTCGAGAGGCGGTTGCCGGCCTTGAGGCACGCGCAGAAGCGGGTGAGTTCGGCGAAGGCATTGACCTTGGCAGCCTTGATATTTCAGTGAAGGTCGAAGATGACAGTGAGTGGAAAGACAACTGGAAAGAGTATTTTAAACCGGCAAAGGTCGGCAAAACGATTGTGGTTAAGCCTACATGGGAGGAATATAAACCGGCATCGGAAGAAAAGGTAATCGAAATTGATCCGGGCATGGCGTTCGGCACGGGCACACATGAAACCACCTCGCTTTGCATACGCCTCATGGAGGAGTATGTGAAACCGGGAATGAAGGTTTTGGATGTGGGATGCGGCTCGGGAATTTTGTCGGTTGCAGCGGCACTTCTGGATGCATCCGAGGTTCTCGGTGTTGAAATCGACCCGGTTGCCGTTGAAATCGCAAAGGAGAACATTGCACTTAACGGAGTCGGAAACGTGGCAAGGGCGCAGTACGGCGATCTCACGAAGGGCATTGATTTCAAAGCGGATGTCATAGTGGCAAATCTCATGGCCGATTTGGTAATGATGCTCAGCGAGGATGTTGCAAAACACCTCCTGCCGGGCGGTATTTATATTTCCTCGGGAATTCTCACGGAAAAAGAAGTTCAGGTCGCAGACACCATGCGTGCACTTGGATTTAAGATAATGGAAGTCAAAGAAGATGGTATGTGGTGTGCCATCGTCGCAAAACTTTAGGAGAGGGACATGATTAAGTTTTTTGTGGAGCCGAGTGCAGTCTGCGGCTCAGACATCTATTTGGATAAAAAAGAAGATATCAAGCATCTTACAAGAGTTTTGCGTGCAAAATGCGGGGATGCGGTATGCATATCGGATGGCGGTGAGTGGGAATACGAAACCGAGATTGCAGCGATTGACGAAGCATGTGTGACGCTTCGCATTCTTGATAAGCAAAAACCCGCACGCGAGCCGTGCATTCGGGTAAGCCTCTACCAGGGAATTCCCAAGGCCGCCAAGATGGAGACCATTATACAGAAAAATGTTGAAATGGGTATCGACGAAATCGTGCCGGTATTTATGGAAAGAACGGTCGTAACCGATAAGGGGCAGTTCGGCAGGAAACTCGCCAGATGGCAGAAAATCAGTGACGAGACCGTAAAGCAGTGCAAGCGCAGCAGAATCCCGCAGGTCGCAGAGCCTCTTTCCTTTGACAAAATGCTTGAAGACCTTGCAAACAGCTACGATTTGGTAATCTGCCCTTACGAAAATGAAGAGAATCGTACGATGAAGGATGCCTTGCGGGAATTTGCCGGGAAAGCCCGTACGGATGCCGGAAACTCTGCCGAAGCAGATGAACCGCTTGCATCCGCACCGCGTATCGCGGTCATTATCGGGCCGGAAGGCGGCTTCAGTGAGAAGGAAATCGCAAAGCTTTCCGCCTGCGGCATTTCGGTGCAGCTGGTTACGCTCGGCAAAACGATTCTCCGCACGGAAACAGCGGGTCTGGCCGCACTTGCGATGATCATGTACGAACTGGAATTGTAAACGCTGAGAAAAGGCGCACCCGGGAACGGGTGCGCCTTTTATATCGGTTGTCCTTATTCTGCGTGCATCTTTGCATGACGCTTAATCGCTTCGAATGATTGGTCGCTTATGTGATGCTCGATTTTGCAGGCATCTTCTGCCGCGACTTCGGGGTCGACTCCAAGGTTAACCAGGAACTGCGAGAGCAGGGTGTGCCGCTCATATATTTTTTCCGCAATGGATCTGCCTGAATCGGTCAGGGTCAGATAGCCGTTTGCATCGGAAACGACATACCCATCCGCCTTCAGAATGCCCAAAGCACGGCTTACGCTTGGTTTGCTGAAGCCCATTTCTTCACCGACATCGATTGCCCGCACGGTCGGATGAGTTTTCGATAAAACTAAAATTGTTTCCAGATACATTTCTCCGGATTCTTGTATTGCCATAATGAACCTCCTAAAACTATTCTCATGTTAGCACAAAGCAACCGCCTTTTCAAGAGTGGAAAATTTTTAATTTTCTTTGAAAAAAGTGTTGACAATGAAGCGAAGCAATAGTATAGTATATCTGTGGTTAGTGAAAGCTAACCAAATTTAAAGAGCAAAGGTTAGCGAAAGCTAACCTAAAATAAAGCAACAAGGTTAGCACAAACTAACCTAAATACAGCAACACGCGGTACTCGCGGGGAACGGAGGAAATATGATGCCTTTAGCTTTAGCAAACCGGGGAGAGGCGAATATAATCAAGAAAATCGGCGGTACCCCCGAGGTTAAAAAACATTTGGAAAACTTAGGATTCGTGGTAGGCGGAGACGTCACTGTAGTGAATTCGCTCGGCGGCAATCTGATTGTTAACGTCAAGGAATCGCGCGTGGCACTCAGCCGCGAAATGGCACAGAAAATCATGGTATAAACTTATTTTATCCAGATGCGGAAAGGAATGAAGAGAATGAAAACATTGAAAGAAGTAAAAGTCGGAGAAGACGCAGTGGTAAAAAGACTTCACGGCGAAGGCGCAACCAAGCGCAGAATTATGGACATGGGAATTACGAAAGGCACGGCGGTGCATGTAAGAAAAGTTGCACCTTTAGGCGATCCCATTGAGCTTACTGTAAGAGGTTATGAGCTTTCCATCAGAAAAGCCGATGCCGAAATGATCGAAGTGGAGGGAGATGAATAAAATGAGCGAGAAAAAAATCAGAATTGCTCTGGCAGGTAACCCGAACTCAGGAAAAACGACCTTGTTTAACGGTCTGACGGGTTCCAACCAGTTCGTAGGTAACTGGCCGGGCGTAACGGTTGAAAAAAAGGAAGGTAAATTAAAAAAGCATGACGATGTAGTCATTACCGACCTTCCGGGAATCTATTCTCTTTCCCCGTATACATTGGAGGAAGTTGTAGCGAGAAACTACCTGATCGATGAACGTCCGGACGCAATCCTAAACATCATCGACGGTACGAACCTCGAAAGAAACCTTTATCTGACAACGCAGCTCACCGAGCTTGGAATCCCGGTAGTAATTGCAGTAAACATGATGGATATCGTCGAAAAGAACGGCGATAAGATAAACACGGAGGAACTTTCCCGCCAGCTCGGCTGCAAGGTTATGGAAATTTCCGCATTAAAGGGAAAAGGCACAATCGAAGCAGCAGAAGCGGCAATCGACGCGGCTGAAAACGCAAAGACAATCCCGATGCACACTTTCTCAGGTGCGGTTGAACATGCAATTGCGCATATCGAAGAAGCTGCAGTCCACGGCCTTCCGGAAGAACAGCAGAGATGGTATGCAATTAAGATTTTTGAACGCGACGAGAAGGTTCTTGAAAAACTGAGCATTCCTGCAAATGTCATGGCACACATCGAAAATGACATCAAAGCTGCGGAAACGGAAATGGATGACGATGCGGAATCCATCATCACAAACGAAAGATATTTATACATAAGTTCAATTATCAAAGCCTGCTATAAGAAGAAAAATGCGGGAGGACTTTCAAACTCCGATAAAATCGACAGAATCGTAACCAACAGATGGCTCGGTCTTCCGATTTTCGCGGTAATAATGTTCCTCGTTTACTATATTTCCATGGTTACCGTCGGCGCATCCGCAACGGACTGGGCGAATGACGGACTCTTCGGAGACGGCTGGCATCTGTTCGGAAACGGAACCGCACAGTACGAAAAAGCTGCAAAGCAGTACGGCGATACCGACTTGATTCTCGGCGCATTTGCTGATGCATATGGCAACGACAGCATCGCAGAAGCTCTCGACATGGAAAGCGAAACTTACGATGACGCAGCAGCAAAGGCTGCTCTTGAACAGCTTGACGCAGCCGTTCCGGCAGACGCAAGCGTATCTTATGAAGTAGAAGATGAAGAAACTCTTGCTGTCGAAACCATAGACGGCGTTACAAAAACCGACTTTAAAGCAGCAATGGCAGAGTTCCTGAACACAGGCTATAAAGAAGCTTACGGCGCGCCGGATACTTCCACATACGGTATTTGGGTTCCGGGCATCCCGGTACTCCTCGGAAATGCGCTTGAAGCGGCAGGCACAGCAGAATGGCTGTCCGGTTTAATCCTCGACGGTATCGTAGCCGGAGTCGGCGCGGTTCTCGGATTCGTTCCGCAGATGCTCGTACTCTTCCTTCTTCTTGCATTCCTCGAAGCATGCGGATACATGGCTCGTATCGCTTTCGTACTCGACCGTATCTTCCGTAAGTTCGGTCTTTCCGGTAAATCCTTCATCCCGATGTTAATCGGTACAGGATGCGGTATCCCGGGAATCATGGCATCACGTACAATCGAAAACGAACGTGATCGCCGTATGACAATTATGACAACAACCTTTATCCCTTGCGGAGCAAAAGTTCCGTTCATCGGAATGATCGCCGGCGCAATCTTCGGTGGCAGCGCATGGGTAGCTACAAGTGCATATTTCGTAGGTATGGCAGCAATCATCATCTCCGGCATCATGCTGAAGAAGACAAAGAGATTCGCAGGAGATCCTGCACCGTTCGTAATGGAGCTTCCTGCATACCACATGCCTACACTCGGCAATGTTCTCCGCTCCATGTGGGAACGCGGCTGGTCCTTCATTAAGAAAGCCGGAACAATCATCCTGCTTTCCACAATCGCAGTATGGTTCACATCTTACTTCGGATTCACAGACGAAGGATTCCGTATGCTGGCAGAAGATGAACTTGATCAGTCCATCTTAGCGGCTATCGGTGGAGCAATCTGCTGGATCTTCGCACCACTCGGATTCGGAACCTGGGAAGCAACCGTTGCATCCATCACGGGACTGGTTGCAAAGGAAAACATAGTTGGTACAATGGGTATCCTTTATGGAGCATCCGGAGACCTTTATGCAACACTTGCATCCGTATTCACTCCGGTAAGCGGATATGCATTCCTCGTATTCAACCTGCTTTGCGCTCCATGCTTCGCGGCAATCGGTGCAATCAAGCGCGAGATGAATAACGCAAAATGGACCTGGTTTGCAATCGGTTATCAGTGCGGATTCGCATACTGCATTGCACTCGTTATCAACCAGATTGGTCAAGCATTCGAAGGTAATATGAATATCATCGGTTTAATCGCAGCAATCGCTGTTATCGGTGTAATCATTTACAACCTGGTAAGACCTTATAAAGAAGCGAAATAAGAGGTAGAAAAAATGAGTTGGATGATTGATAATTTAGGAACAATTGTTGTCGGACTATTGCTTGCGGCAGTTGTAACCGCGATCATTATCCGGCAGATCAAGAATAAAAAGGCGGGAATTCATTCCTGCGGAAGCGGATGTCAATGCTGTGCCTTGGCGGGAACCTGCCACCTGGCGGATGACAAGAAGACAGAAAAAATGGCGGATGACATTATCCGCCGGATCCGCAAACAAAAAGAAGCAGACAGACCTATTACATCTAAAGATATATAACTTTCATACTGAAAAAAATCGGAACCCATGCCTTCGGTTCCGATTTTTTTCGTGTACGCTTATTCTTCATCAAAGCCGCAGTCACAGTCACAGTCTTCCCATTCGAGAAGCTTCTTGTATGTGCTGCATCCGAAGATGATGCCTACGATTAAAACCCCTGCGATGGCAGCATTTCTCACGATTTTGGAAACATCCACCGTTACGGTAACATCTACATTGCCGTTGTCTTTTCTTCCTGGAATCATTGGTAAACCTCCCTGTTTAATCTCATTTTGTTATGCCCTTGCGGAAGCACCGCAAGAACCGATTCATGAGAGCATTATACCATGAAAAATTCACTCTTGCAATGTTTCAAGAGGAAAAGACGGCGTTCGGAGATACCTGCCGAGCCCGTACAGGCTGTTAGGATTGCCCTGCTCAACAGCAGAGGTGTGCTGATAGGAGTTTACGGACATTTTCAGTCCGACATCCTTGAGCACCGTATCGGCGTTTTTGTCCTGTGGGTAGGCACCGTAAGGCCACGCAAAAAGCAAAGGCACGCTGCCGCTTGCCGAGGCGATTTTTTCCTGATTTTTCGTTAAATCAGCCGAAAGCATTTCGTGATATGCCTCGACGCTCTCCCCGGGCTTTTGGTTTGCACCCTTGCGGCCGCCTGCGATACGGTGAAGGTCGTAAGTATGATTCCCGAATTCGACGAGACCGGATTTTGCCATCAGGGCAACTTCGCCCCAGGAGAGGTTACAGCTTGACGGTACGCGATAGATATCATCGGATGCAATTTCCGAATCGGAGCCGATCAGGGAGATGACAGCCTTCATATTGTATTTTTGCAGGAGCGGAAAGGCATAGGTGTAATTGTTGCAATAACCGTCATCAAAGGTCAGCAGAATGGGTTTTGAAGGAAGTATCGCTTCACCGGAAACATACGCATAAAGCTGTGAAGGAAGAATGGTCGTGTAGCCGCTATCCCTGTACCATTTCAGGTCGCTTTCAAAGCGGTCTTTGCTTATAAAATATTTGCTTTCGCCGGAAGCGGATTCCGAAATGCCGTGATACATTACAATGGGAAGATCGATGCTTTGGCGGTTGTCGTGGAGCAGGACTGCTGATTTTGCGGCCGATACCGTAACCGTTCCGATGGAAATGCTTATAAGGATGCACATCGCAAAAATGATGGCACATTCGATTTTTTTCATTGTAAAAACCTCCGGATACATTATATTCCCCAATCGTAAATCAAAGACTGTTTTTCGCGTGCAAGTTGTGGTAAAATAAATAAAAGACACGCGCAGGGAGGATGGGAAAATGAAATACGCATACAGCAACGGATTTATTCTCGATGGTTCGGAAAACATGGAACCGGTGTCAGGTAAAGTTATCCTTACGAACGGCGATAAAATCGAACGAATCATCAGCGATGAAGAATTGATAGGACTCGCGGGATATGAGAAAATAAATTTAGGCGGCGGATATATTATGCCGGGCCTTGTGAACATGCATCTGCATCTTCCGGCAACCGGAAAACCGAAGAAAAAAGAATCGGATCCGGTCAAACTTGTCAAATTGATTACGAGCAACGGATTGTTTCGGAAGATCGGAATCAAAATCTGTGCATCCGCTGCAGAGACAGAACTTCTCAGCGGCGTTACCACAATAAGAACGATGGGCGGTGTCGAAAACTTCGATTCCCTCATCCGCGGCCGAATTGACAGCGGAACGCTCAAAGGGCCTAGAATCCTCGCATCAAACAAGGCGGTATCCGTGGAGGGCGGCCATATGGCACATTCGCTGGCATACGTTGCCGCAAGTGCCGAAGAGGCTCGCAATTATGTGAAGCAGATTGCAAAGGACAAACCCGACTGGATTAAGCTCATGATTACGGGCGGCGTCCTCGACGCAAAGGTAAAGGGCGAACCGGGCGAGCTTAAGATGCCTGCCGACTATGTCAAAGCAGCGTGTGACGAAGCACATGCGCTCGGATTTAAGGTTGCAGCACATGTTGAAAGCCCGGAGGGCGTGAAGTGTGCGCTCGAAAACGGAGTGGATTCAATCGAACACGGAGCAAAGCCGGATGCGGAAATCATAGAATTATTTAAGGAAAAAGGTGCATTTCTTGTGGCTACCATATCTCCGGCACTTCCGTTTGCCGAATTCGACAGGGAAACCACGCACATAACGGAAGTTGCACAGTACAACGGCAAAATCGTATTTGAAGGCATTTTGGAATGTGCAAAAGCCTGCCTTGCGAACGGAATTCCGGTGGGACTCGGCACGGATACGGGCTGCCCTTACATCACACACTATGATATGTGGAGAGAACTGAACTATTTCCACAAATACTGCGGTGTTTCCAATGCTTTTGCGCTCTATACGGCAACGAAACGGAATGCACAGCTTGCCGGTGTGGGAGACATTACCGGAAGCATTGAAGCCGGAAAATCCGCAGACTTCATACTTACGAAGGAAAATCCGCTTGAAAATCTTGCGGCACTCAGAAATATCGATATGGTTGTTTTCCGTGGGGAAATAACGGACAAGCCGGGTGTCAAAAAAATGCCGGAGGTCGAAGCACAGCTCGACAAATATATATAAACCCGAAAGGATTGATAATTTGAAAAAAGCAGCATTTCATACACTGGGCTGCAAAGTCAACCAGTACGAAACGGAGGCCATGAAGGAGCAGTTTGCGTCCCGCGGCTATGAAATCGTAGGGGAAGAGGAGGCAGCCGATGTATACATTATAAATACCTGCACGGTCACGAACCTTGCAGACCGCAAATCGCGCCAGTATATCCGGCGCATGAAAAAGCAGTGCCCACAGGCAGTGGTTGCCGTGACGGGATGTTACGCGCAGGTAAGGCCCGAAGAGCTTGAGGCTCTGCCGGAGGTCAACATTGTGGCGGGCACGGGCGAAAAAAACAACATCGTGGATTATGTGGAAGAGTATTTTACAAACCACACGAAGCAGAAACACATTTTGGAATACGATGCACTCACATCCTACCACGACAAGGGAATCATAACATCCATGGACTCGCGCACGCGCGCTTATGTCAAAATTCAGGAAGGGTGCAATCGGTTCTGCTCCTACTGTCTGATTCCGTTCGCGCGGGGAGCCGTCAGAAGCCGCAATCCCGAAGAGATTATAGAGGAAGTACAGGCGCTGATTGACAAGGGCTTTCGCGAGGTCGTTCTGACGGGAATCAACACGGCACTTTACGGCACGGAGGAAAACTTCCCGCATCCGCTTACGGACGAAGAAAAAGCGCTCGGCATGCACGGAATCGAAATCATCATCAGCCGGATTAACGCCTTGAACGGGGAATTCCGCATCAGGCTCAGCTCTCTCGAGCCGACGGTAGTCAATGCCGAATATGTGAAGAGGCTCATGCGCTATGAAAAGCTCTGCCCGCATCTGCATCTTTCGATTCAGAGCGGAAGCGACAGCGTGCTTGCGGCGATGAACCGCCATTACAGCAGGCAGGACTATCTGGACATTGTACGCGTATTGAAAGACTGCGACGCGCATTACGGCGTGACAACCGATATTATCTGCGGATTTCCGGGAGAAACGGAAGAGGACTTTGAAGACAGCCTTCGCATGACCGAAGAAGCTGACTTCCTCAAAGTCCATGCATTCCGCTATTCCAAACGGGAAGGCACGGCGGCATACGAGATGAAAAATCAGATCGACGGCGAGACGAAAAATAAGCGCGTAAACCGCCTGATGGAAAAGGCGGAAGAGGTAACGCGGAGATTCTTTGAAAGTTCGGCAGGCGAAGTGCGGACGGTTCTCTTCGAGCAGGAAGGAAGTCTAATCAGCGGCTACACCGAAAATTACATCAAGGTGTACGCGGACGGCGGCGAGGAACATTTAAACAGTTTTCAAAAAGTTAAGCTTTTAGAACCATATAAAGACGGTATGAAAGGAGAAATATTATAATGGCAGATTGTGTATTTTGTATGATCGCGAATCATGAGATTCCGTCAACCATCGTTTACGAGGACGATAAGATTATTGCGTTTAAAGACTTAGACCCGCAGGGTCCGGTACATGTGCTGGTTATTCCGAAAAAGCACATCGCGTGTCTGGACGATGTTAAGCCTGAGGATCACGAGCTGATGGGACACATCATGTGCAAAATCGGTGAGATTGCGAAGAGCCAGGGCCTCGAAAACGGCTACAGAGTTGTAAGCAACAACGGCGACGACGCTTTCCAGACGGTAAAGCACATTCACTTCCACATTATCGGCGGCAAACCGATGGGCTGGCCACCGTTCCCGGTACAGGAGTAAGAGTATACGCGGGGCAGATAGCAAAATGATACAGCTCTATTTACAGCTTCTCGATACGCAGACCAAACAGGAAAAATTTGAACGGCTTTATTATCAGTATAAAAGGCTGATGTACTGGATTGCAAATTACATTCTGGGTGACAGCCATCTCGCGGAAGACGCCGTGCACGAAGCATTTCTGAAGATAATAAAAAATTTTCACAAAATCGGAGAAATTCATTGTCCCCGAACGAAGAATTTCGTGGTTATTATAGTTAGGAACACTGCGCGCAGCATTCTCGAAAAAGAAAACCGCGGTCCTAAGACACAAAGCTTTTCGGAAGACTTCGCAGGAAGCGACATGGCGGAAGCCTCGGATTCTTACTGGGAAAATCTCTCGTCGGGATTTGATGAAACCTCGGATGAAGTTCTGCGAAAGGAAATCATGCGAACCGTAGACAGTCTGCCGGACTGGGCGGCGGATGTTTTGACGCTGTCGGCTATCTATGGATGCAACACAGCGGAAATCGCGGCGATTGGGGGAATCTCCACGGAAGCGGCAAAAAAACGATTGCAGCGTGCGCGCGTTTTGTTTCAAAACAAGATGAAAGAGGGCGAGACGAAATGAACGGTGCAGAATTTCAGAATGTCTTGGCAGAAGCCTTGGAACGAAGATATGCATCCATACCGGATCCCGAAGAGCTTTCCTTTGATTATGAGTTTTCGCCGCGGTTTGAGCGGAAGATGAAGCGCATGATTCGTCGGTTTGACTACATACAGGGCAAAGAACAGCGAGCGGAGCGGAAAGAAACCAATTTCCGCTTCCGAAAGGTAGCTGTATTTGCCCTTGTTTTAGTGCTCTTAATGGCGTTGGCGGCGTGCGCGGTACACTTTATTATTATCTGGAACGAAGAAAACAACGAAAAACAAGGCACGCTGGATGTGACATTTGAACTTGAAAATCCTAACACTGAGGATTTGTTTACTTTCAAGGAGCCTGTTGTGCCTGACAGTTACACGCGGGAAGTGACATTCCGTGATGGAGATATTCAGGATATTGAATATACTGATGAAAAGAACGGAAAAACGATTCTCTATAACCAGGCAATGATATCAGAAGCTATGGGACTCAGTATAACTAATGAACATGAGAGCTTCACGCAGATAGAAATAAATGGGTTTAAAGGCTATGCGGAAACCGAAGGGGAGACACCGTTTATTATATGGAGTGATGGGATTTCATTATATACGATTTCTTCTAACACTTCGTTCGATGAACTTTTCGCGATTGCTGAAAGCATACACTAGAGTGTACTGAAAAAAATACAAAAAATATTTTAAATTTCTTGTCCCCAAATCACCTTTTCAGCGGTTTTTATGTATAGAAGGGGAAAACATCCGGCAGAAAGCCGTGAGAGGAGGTAAGCAAAATGAAAAAGAAAGTATTAACAATACTCATAATTTGTATGTGTTTGTCGGCAAGCGGTGTTTTTGCATATTCAAAATTGCGTCCGGTACAAGGAGAAAATGAATTCAGGGGTATCGGAGAAAATATGCAGTCATCGGTAAAGAGTTTACTGAGCGCAGATATATCCTTAGAATCATCACCAATTGCAACATATGAGAGCAGAAATGTCCAGGATGCTATGGGGGAAGTATTAGGGACGAAAATAAGCAAAACATATTTTGATGTAAGGTATGCATCTTACAAGTCCAGTCCACTGGAATATGAAAATCCAAAAGAAGAAGCATGGGAATCAATAAAAAAAGAAGTCTGGGAAAGAGAATTTGCGGAGAAAAATTCCTTAATGCCGACAGACGAAGAAATTAGAGCATATGTCGAAACAAACAAAGAAGGCTTTCATTCTACTGAAGAAGGAAAGGCATTGATAAAGGCTCTTTGCGAAGGTATGGGTTTGACAGAGGATGAATATTGGAAATATCACGAGAAATATGAAGCCCCTCTGGCTGTAATCCATAATAAGGTTGAACAATTTGCCAAAAACAAGAAAATCGAAATAGCTGCGAGTGATGAAATCAGCAGTACGATTCTTGATAATGACTACTTTAATCAGCTATCATAGGCTTTAGCAAGGAGGCCGCGATGTAAGTGCGCGGTGCCGCCTCAGCACAATCATAACCACCGGCTGAGCCGGTGATTATGATTGTGAGAAAAACATCCAGCATAAAGCCGTGAGGAGGTAAGAAAATGAAAACGAACAAAATCATCATTTCGGTTATAGCTGTGATACTTCTGATAGCGGCGGGCGGAATTTACTTAAAATTTTCCTTAGGTGAAAATCTTCGCAGTATGGGGTTTCCTTCGCTTGATACTGTGCCGGCTGGATTTTCTTTCGTGAACGAAAAAGCTATAGATACAGGGGATTGGTGCGAGGTAAGCTATGAAAATGACGGCGGAAATTTCTTGTCCTTGGACTGCTATGAATTAGGGACTTTTGATGCTGCGTTTCTTCAAAATTATGCGGAATCCTCAACGAAAATAAGCATAGGCGATAAAGCCGCGATGTTTTATCAAAATTTAGCCGGTAATGATGATAAGATTCAGATCCTTGCATGGGAAGACGATGAAAACAATACGCTGTGCCTGTTGGGCGGAAATGTTTCCATAGATGAAATAGTTCAGGCAGCAGCAAGTATCAAATATGATATGAAAAAAAGCGTAACAAAATCTAAAGACAACAAAATTACCTCGTCAACGCAAGAAAGAGGCATGATTGAAGCTGCGGTACTTAGAGATTATTCAGATATTCTGAAAAGTACAACGAAACCGCTCTTCGACAAATATATGGAAAATGATGAAGCAATCGTAGAGTTTGACTTAGAATCCTTTTATAAGTCTTTCGAATTTCATATAGCAGACGATTTGCTCGTGGAAGTTTTCGACTACGACTATTTTATGAAAGCTAAGAATGATGTTATTCTTGCCGGAGGGATGCAGCGAGGTGATGATGGAAATATCAGGGGGTTTACAGGAGCTTTTGGGCAGATTGCGGCGGTAAGCAGGGGCGGACAACTCATAAAAGCAGTGCCTGTTTTAGGCTTAGATGTGCAACTTGAAGCAGAGAGCACAGATGAAGAGGCTTCGCAACAAATAAAAGAAAAAGTTCTTGCGAGCATAAAATCGCCGGCTTATTTTATAAGAGATGCATTGTATAACTAGAGAGGTGAAGAATGATGGAAAAAGTTAAAAGAAAAATATCGGAGAAAAAAATAATGTTGTTCATACTAATCGCTTCGATTGCAGCGGTAGCAATCTATTTGATTTTTTTAATACCGCATTCAACGACGACAGAATTTTTTCAAAGTGATATAAGAGATGAAGCAATTACAACTTATCCGCTGTCCCGCGAGGAATATATTATAGAATCTGCGAAGTTGTTTTTAATAATAAACATCCCGAATGTTTTAATTCTCATAAAGCACTTTAGCCGATTTCTTGCGGAAAAGTTAAGCTGGATGGGAAAATGATGCAGATGTACAAGGGAAAGATATTCTGAGCTTAAAAAGTGTGCGAAGTTGGGAAAATTCTTAACTTCGCACCATTAACTCAAAAATGATACTGTATTTGCATGCGGTGCGGATATTCTCTGCTTATTGGAAAAGTATACGCCGTATTTGCTGATATGCAATGAGGACGGCATGAAAAATTATTGTTGCACTTTGCAGGTTTTACCGTCTTTATTTATAGAAGGGGAAAAGGAGGGGATTATTTTGGAAAACACGAAATGGAAAACCAACAAAATAGGAAGCATCCTACTTGCAGAAGCTGCCTTGTTTTCGCTGCTGGGCATCTATGTATATGCGTTTCTTTATTGGCCGTGCAGCATTACAGGCGATGCGCCGAATATGGGCGTGAGCCTTTCGGCAGCACTTCCGACTTTCTGGATTGGCTTTGCGGTAATGCTTTGTACTTGGATGGCTTTTCAGGCATACTTTATTCGACAGTGTGTCCGCAAATAGGGCTTTCATTCTGCCGAAGAGGGAAAGGGGTTTATAGGAAATAATGGAAAAACACAAAAGAAAAATATCGGAGGAAAAAATTTGAAGAGGGGGAGGCTTCAATATGAAATGTCCGTACTGCAATAACGATATGATTCCGGGATATGTCCAGAACGGCAGGAGACTGGTTTGGGACACCGAAAAACTTGACGGTGCATACCTGCCTTTTACCGAGAAAGGCAGATTTGTAACAAAGGGTTTTTTCAAGAACACGGAAATGGAATCCTATCTTTGTGAAAACTGTAATATCTTATTGTCACTTTTGGAAGAATGACGAATATGGGGCTTACGACTTGGGGCGGATTGGGAGTGTCGCCGGTGGTCTTGGGGTGGCAGTCATGACCTTGGGTCGACTGGTATGACCTTGGGATGTCTGGAAAAATTAGGCAATTCCTACCAAGTGCCTCAAAAAGACCCCTGTTTCGTGTATTTTAGCCTGTTTTACACCGCGTTGAACCTGTTTCACGCCGGCTTTGTACTGTGATTTTACCCCTTGCAAAAATGTAAGGTTTTGGGAGGTTGAAATTTCAACGTTTCACGGGGATAGCTTTTTGACACTTTTTTACAGTGCGATTTTTTCGCCCATGCAGGTCCCTAGAGACACGAAGTGCCCCTTCATAGAAGCCCTCTTCGTGTAAACGCTATCTTTGACCCCGCGGCGCGGTGCTGTGTAAACGCTATCTTTGGCCTCGCACCCATGAACCCAAGCACCCAAGCACCGTCCTTGGTCATCTAGACACCCTGCGCCGCCCGGCTCAAGAAAAAAGCGTCCTTGAATCGCAGGATTCAAAGACGCAGTTTTTTTCGGTTATTTTTTCAGAAATTCCTGGACGAGCTGCTTAACCTGGTTTCCGTCAGCGAGACCCTTGACTTTCGCCATGACAGGGCCCATGAGTTTTCCCATGTTCTGCATGCCGCCTTCGATACCTAACTCAGCAGCGGTTCCTTTGATGATTTCACGAATCTTTTCGTCGGAAAGCTGTTCCGGCAGGTACCTTTTCAGTATTTCAATCTCTGATTTATAGGAATCGATTAAATCGGTTCTTCCGGCTTTTTCAAAATCAGCGAGGGCATCTTTTCTCATTTTAACCTGTTTTGATAAAATTGCTGCAATGCCGTCATCATCCAGCTCTTCGCGGTGGTCAACTTCGTATTGCTTGATTGCCGCACGCGCAAAACTGATTGTATTCTTGGCAACTTCATCGTGAGCCTTCATAGCTTCTTTGAAGTCTGCCATCAACTTTTCTTTTATTGCCATTTTTATTCACCTCTATTCGTGAAGCCTTGACTAAGCTGCCTGCTCAGGCAAGAAATGACTTGTGAAGGTATTAGTATTTCTTAGCCTTTTTTCTAGCGGCTTCAGATTTTTTCTTTCTCTTTACGCTTGGTTTTTCGTAATGTTCTCTTTTTCTGAGTTCGCTCATAACGCCGTCTCTCGCGCAAGATCTTTTGAATCTCTTAAGAGCGGATTCCAAACTTTCGTTTTCTCTTACGATAACTTGTGCCATATTCCAATTCACCTCCTGACTTACATGAAATAATTAAGCCGAAAGCAGCCCGGCTGCCTATAACGAAAGTATTATACACTTTTTGGACGGCTTTCGCAAGGATTTTTGATAAAAAAATGCAATAAATCAAACGAGCGGTACATAGACTGAAAAGAAAGAAAAAAACAGGCGGGAAGTAGGTGCGGAAAACAGTGAATTTGTTTGCGGAAATGGAGTATGACCTGGATTTTCGTGTGCCGCGCGTGACTGTAACGGAAAACCGTGTGATTCTAGAGAGCGTTAAGGAAATCGTAATGATAAGCAGTGCGGCGGTTACCGTAAAAAATTCAGACAGATACGTAACGGTCGGCGGTGAGAATTTCGTTATCCGGGAAATCGGTGAAGGGAGACTTGTCATTGAGGGAAGAGTACAAAGAGTTGAGTTTTTATAGACATCGTGTACAGATTACGATTGAAGGCTTTCGGACAGACAAGCTGCTTTCGACGGCATTCCGCAAAGGGATAAAACTTCGCAACGTTCGGATGATTTCGGATACGGAACTCATTGCGTGGGTCTCCTACAGAGACTGTAAGACGCTGCGAAAACTTGCAAAATCGCTGTACCGGATAACCGTAATCAAAGAAGCCGGTCCGCAGACGAAAGTGTCAAAGATAAGAAAAGAACCGCTTCTGATTGCCGGAATCCTGCTGGCTGCATCCATCGTTTTTTTTCAATCCGTGTTTGTCGCGCAGATTGTGGTGGACGGCTATAAAGCAATTCCGGAGCAGTGCCTCAGGCAGTGCCTGAACGAAGCCGGAATCTATGAAGGCGTTTACCTGCCGTCGATAAACTGGGAGAAAGCAAAAGCCGATATTTATGCTACATTCCCGCAAGTGACATGGGTGAAGCTTGTTTATGACGGAACAGTGGTATATCTTGATATAGCGGAAACTGATGACCTCAGAGATAGCGCCGCGGCAGAAGGCGATAAAAATACAGACGAAAGCGGCGAGAAAATCAGCTATACCGATTTGGTCGCGGAAGAGAACGGATACATAGAAAGCGTCCAGCCGCTTTGGGGTGAGGCACGCGTGGAGCCGGGCGATTATGTAAAAAAAGGACAGATTTTGATTGGTGGTGAAATTCCGATCGAACCGACAACATTCGAAGAAAACGACCCCGACCGATATTATGTCAAAGCAAGCGGACAGGTGTGGGCAAGAGTTCCTTACCGCCTGAATTTCGCGCAGGAACGCTACGAGGAGCCCGCACATCTACAGGAGCCGCAGAGCAGCTCTTCCGACAAAATTATAATCGCAAACAAGCAGGAACGCACGCCGGAGCAGATAAAAGCCAAGGCCGACCAGCAGATACGCCTTTGGATGAAAGAAAATCTGCCTGAAAACGCAGAAATTATAAATAAAAGTTTGAATTTTAGCGCAAAAGAAAATATAATAGAAATAGGTGTGACCATCGAGGTGCGCCGCGAAATAACCAAAGAACAGGAGACGGCAGTTGGACAAAAAATTTCGGATAAGAGAGGGGATTGACAGACGGGAACTTTTCGGGAATCTGGATGTCAACCTTGACTATATAAGAGAGGTAACGAGCGCGGACATCATTCAGCGGGATGATGAGCTGATCATCAAAGCAGAGAGTGAGGAGGCAATCGATAAGGCATCGCGAATTCTCGATGAACTTATGGGCGCGATTGACGCAGGAGAGGTTTTGGACAAACAAAAGGTTCAATACATCATTTCACTCAGCGAAGAGGGGATTTCCTACAAGGAGAGCAGGGTAAACAAGGATGTTATCTGCTTTACGCACAAAGGGAAACCGCTGAAGCCGAAAACACTCGGGCAGAAGAACTATGTAAACAGCATAAGAAACAAAGACATCGTGTTTGGTGTGGGGCCCGCGGGAACCGGCAAGACCTATATTGCGGTTGCAATGGCAATAAACGCATATAAGAACAAAGAAGTCCAGAAAATCATTCTTGCAAGGCCTGCGGTTGAGGCGGGAGAAAGGCTCGGCTTCCTGCCGGGCGACCTGCAGGATAAGGTTGACCCGTATTTAAGACCGCTCTACGATGCGCTCTACGACGTGCTCGGAAGAGATGCGGCTCTCAGACTGAAAGAAAAGGAAGTAATCGAGGTGGTTCCGCTCGCTTACATGAGAGGAAGAACGCTGGACAATTCGTTTATCATATTGGACGAGGCGCAGAACACGACGCGCGAACAGATGAAAATGTTTCTGACGCGTATGGGCTTCGGCTCAAAGGTGGTTGTTACGGGAGACGTGACCCAGATTGACCTGCCGCGCGGCAAGAAATCGGGGCTTGTGGAAGCACTCAGAGTTTTGAAAAATATCAGAGACATCGACATATGCTATCTGAAAGACACGGATGTTGTAAGGCATGAACTGGTCAAGAAGATTATAAACGCATATGATCAGTTTTACAGAAAATACCCGGAGGAAATGCAAGAATAATGAAAATATATTTTGAAGAGGGACATGCAGTACCGGAAGAACTTCTGCAAAAAATGACCGAAGCGGCAGAGTATGCCGTTGAGTCCGAAAACATGCACAATCTCGACAAGAAACGCTGTGAAATCAGTGTGACATTTGTTGACCTTGATGAGATACACGAGCTCAACAAACAGTATCGGGGTGTTGACAAGCCGACGGATGTGCTGTCGTTTCCGCAGTTTGATGACCTTGAAGAGGAAATTCCCGAGGTCTGCGAAATCTGCCTCGGAGATGTGGTTATCTGCGAGCAAAAAGCACGGGAGCAGGCCGAAGAGTTCGGACACTCCTTTGAAAGAGAACTGGTATATCTTTTTACACACAGCGTTTTGCACCTTCTCGGATACGACCATATGGAAGACGACGAAAAGAAGGCAATGCGGGAACGCGAAGAGGAAATAATGAAGCAGATAGGATTAATGCGTCAGGAGGGATAATTATGATGTACAGAGATTTATACGCAAAAGCAAAAGAAATGCTGCCGAGAGCCTATGCACCGTTCTCCAAGTTCAGAGTAGGTGCGGCGCTGCTTACGAAAGAAGGCGAAGTGTATACGGGCTGCAATGTAGAGAACTCTTCGTTCGGAGCAACCATATGCGCGGAAAGAACGGCGTTTGTCAAGGCAATTTCCGAAGGGGAAAGTGAATTTGAAGCAATCGCTATCGTCTGCGAAGAAGGAGAGGCATGGCCGTGCGGCATCTGCAGGCAGTTCATGAAAGAATTCTGTGACGATGATTTTAAGATTATCACGGGAGATGACGAAGAAAGCCTCAGAGTTTACACAATGGAAGAAATTTTACCGGAGGGATTCAGACTTTAATGAAAACAGGATTTATAGGAATTATCGGAAGACCGAATGTCGGCAAATCAACGCTTCTCAATGCGGTGCTTGGCGAAAAAATCGCGATTACGACGGACAAGCCGCAGACGACCCGCAATACGATTCGCGGCATCTATACAAACATCCCCGACGACGATTACGAACGCGGCGTGCAGATGGTATTTATCGACACGCCGGGCATCCACAAGCCACACAGCAAACTCGGCGAATTCATGACCGATTCTGCAATCAACACGTTCAAAGAGGTTGAGGTCATTCTCTTTCTGGTGGACGAGGAACTCGGCAGAGGCCCGGGAGACAAATATATTCTCGAAATGCTGAAAGAGGTAAAAACCCCGAAAATCCTGATTATAAACAAAATCGACAAGATGGATCCGGAAGGATTCCGCAAGATTTACGACGAATACAGCAAAATGGGGATCTTCGAGGATGTTCTGGGAATTTCTGCACTCGAGGGAACGCATGTGGAACGGCTTTTGGCGAGAATTGAGGATTTTCTTGAACCCGGTCCAATGTATTTCCCGGAAGATATGATTACGGATCATCCGGAGCGTTTCATAGTCAGCGAGATCATCCGCGAAAAAATCCTCCTGTACCTGCAGGACGAGGTTCCGCACGGGGTGGCGGTTGAAATCGAAAGCTACCGAGAGGAAGAAAACATCACAAGAATCGGTGCGGTAATCTACTGCGAAAGAAAATCACACAAGGGAATCATCATTGGAAAAGAAGGCAAGAAGCTGAAGGGCATCGGCAAGAGTGCCCGCCTTGAAATCGAAGCACTCCTGGGAACGAAGGTATTCCTTGAACTTTGGGTCAAGGTAAAAGAAAACTGGAGAGATTCCGACTTTGCACTTTCCAATTTCGGATATAAGGATGGTTTTGACAGATGATAACCGATACAGAGGGCATTGTCCTCAGACAGACCAAAACCGTGGCAGGAAGAAGGATGATTCTGCTTTTTTCAAGAAAGTTCGGAAAAATCAGCGTCGGAACGAGTGCCGCGGAAGGCGGAAAAAACAAATCGGCCCTTGCGGCAAGACCGTTCACCTACGGACGATATGAGCTTTTTAAGGGCAGAGACAGTTACAATTTGAATAACGGCCAGGTGATAAAGAGTTATTATGGCATCGGGGAAGATCTTGATAAGTATCTGGCGGCATCCTATGTTCTCGAACTGACGGAAAAGCTCCTTGCCGAAGATCTGCCGCAGCCTGCGATTTTCCGAATCCTGCTGGATTTCTTTGAGGCACTTGAGGCCAGAAGCAGGAAGCACGAAACGCTGGTGATGGCATACATTGTAAAGATTCTGGACGCACTCGGCACGATGCCTGTCCTTGATAAATGTGTGTGCTGCGGAAAGCCTGCGGACGGAAAGCATTTCAGTGTGAGTGAAGGCGGCGTGATTTGCGGAGATTGTGTGAAGAGTTTTCGTGAAACAACCACGAATGAGGCATTGATTTATGATGTAAATTTTGGTATAGTAGATATATTAAAGTATTTTAGAAAAGAGCCGTTTAACGCATTCGGCAGGATTGCCTTGGACGAGCGTATTTTCAAACAGCTGAACGTCATAATGAAAAGTTATCTGACTTATCATTTTGATATAGGAAAGTTAAAAAGTGAGAGTATTTTTTCACAGGATTTGTGAAGCGATTAATTTTAGGAGGTATTTTTATGGAAATTACATTGGAAAAGATTGAACTGGTAAAAGACAGAACAGGAGTATCCTACAAAGAAGCAAAAGAAGCACTTGAAGCGGCTGACGGAAGCGTTATAGATGCTATCATCGCAATCGAAGAAACCGTTGACATCAACAAGGGCGGAAAGACAAACGAATTTGTAAACGATACGATGGATAAAGTAAAGGAAATGGTGAAGAAAGGCAATGTCTCCAAAATTGCGGTTAAGAAAGGCGACGAAACAATCGTTAACATCCCTGTAAACGTAGGGGTTGTCGGCGCACTCGTTGCTCCGTGGGGCGTGATTGCCGCAGCTATCGCAGCGGTAGGTTTCAAATGCACGGTTGAACTCACCACGACAGACGGTAAGGTTATCGACATAACCAAGAGAGCAGAAGGCTTTGCAAGCGATGTAAAAGAAAAAGGCTCGGTTGTGCTTGACGAAGTTATCGAAAAAGGCACAGGTGCTTACAATTCAATCAAGGAAGCAGCATGCGACAAGTACAACGAATTCAAGTCCAAGAAAGAAGACTTGGAAGACATCTTTGAAAATACCGAAGATGCAGTAGAAGAAGTGCTTGAAGGCACTGACGAAGAAGAGAAAAAAGAAGAAGAATAAAAACAAAAGATAGGTAGGTTTTCACAATGAGCGATGTAAACAGAGAAGTAACAATGGAGAAAGTTGTAGCTCTTTCCAAAAACAGAGGATTCGTTTATCCGGGTTCGGAGATTTACGGAGGCCTTGCAAACACATGGGATTACGGTCCTTTGGGAGCAGAACTTAAGAACAATGTAAAGAAAGCATGGTGGAGAAAGTTCGTGCAGGAGTCCAAGTACAATGTAGGACTGGATGCCGCGATTCTTATGAACCCTCAGACATGGGTAGCTTCGGGCCACGTGGGAGGATTCTCGGATCCGCTCGTAGACTGCAAATCATGTAAATCAAGATTCAGAGCCGATAAGCTGATAGAAGATTTCCATGCGGCAAACGGCATGCCGGAAATCGTTGTGGACGGATGGAGCAACGAAGAACTCGAAAAATACATCGCCGAACACAATATTCCGTGTCCGGAATGCGGCAAAACGGATTTTACGGGAATTCGTCAATTTAATCTGATGTTTAAGACTTTCCAGGGCGTAACGGAAGATTCCAAATCGGAACTCTACCTTCGTCCGGAAACTGCACAGGGTATTTTCGTAAACTTCAAGAATGTGCAGAGAACCTCGAGAAAGAAAGTTCCTTTCGGAATCGGACAAATCGGAAAATCTTTCCGTAACGAAATCACACCGGGCAACTTTATTTTCCGTGTGCGCGAATTTGAACAGATGGAACTTGAATTCTTCTGTGAACCGGGAACGGACCTCGAATGGTTCAATTACTGGAGGGGATTCTGTCATCAGTGGCTGCTTTCCCTCGGAATCAAAGAAGAAAACCTCAGACTTCGTGACCATAGTCCGGAAGAACTTTGTTTCTATTCGAAGGCAACAACCGACTTCGAATTCAAATTCCCATTCGGCTGGGGCGAACTTTGGGGCGTTGCTGACCGTACGGACTATGACCTTACGCAGCATCAGAACACATCAGGACAGGATATGACATATTTCGATCAGGATAAGAACGAGCATTATATTCCGTATGTAATCGAACCATCGCTCGGCGTTGAAAGAAGCGTGCTTGCATTCCTTTGCAATGCCTACACAGAAGAAGTTCTTACGGATGCAAACGGAAAAGAAGATGTTCGTGTGGTAATGAAATTCCATCCTGCACTCGCACCGTTCAAGGCAGCGATCCTTCCGCTTGCTAAGAAGCTTGCACCTGTTGCAGAGCCAATCCATGAAGAACTTTCAAAATACTTCATGGTTGACTATGACGCTGCGGGCTCCATTGGAAAGAGATACAGAAGAGAAGACGAAATCGGAACGCCGTTCTGCATCTGCGTGGATTTTGATACCGAGACAGACGGATGCGTTACCATTCGTGACAGAGATACGATGCAGCAGGTAAGAATCCCGGTAAGCGAGGTTCGCTCCTACGTCGAAGAAAGATTATCCTTCTAATCACAAGAAACGGAGAAATATGAAGCAATTTGTATATTCATTCAATGAAGGTTCCAAAGAAATGCGGAACCTTCTTGGCAATAAGGGAGCCAATCTGGCAGAGATGATGCAGATCGGGCTTCCGGTGCCTTTCGGATTTACCGTTACTTCCAAGGCATGCGCCGAGTTTTATGAAAACGGCTGCAGGATAACGGAAGAAATGGAGAACGAAATATTTGACAAGATAGCGGAACTTGAAGATGTAACCGGCAAAACATTCGGCAGAGGAGAGAATCCTCTGCTTGTTTCCGTGAGGACAGGTGCGGCAGTTTTCGTGCCGGGACTTGCGAAAACCGTTTTAAATGTCGGAATCAACGATGAGACCGCAGAGGCACTTTGCCGTTTGACGGGAAACAGGGAATTTGCCTATGATACTTATCGCAGATTTAATGCAATGTATGCGGAGATTGTCGGAGACGGGGAAAAAGGCACGCTGCAAGATGCGAGAGCGCAGCTTCTCGGCGCTGTAAAGGCGGCATTCCTTTCGTGGAACAGCGAAGAAGCACAGTCCTATCGCCGGCATCATGACTTTAACCCGGAAGAGGTGCAGGGTGCGGCCGTGAGCGTTCAAGCGATGGCTTTCGGAAACCTCGGAAATGCATCTGCGGTGGGCATTGCAGCAACTCGCTGCTGCGAGACGGGAGAAAAGAAACTGACCGGGACCTTCACGGTGAGCACACAGGGAAAAGACGCAGAGGCAGGAAATGTCCCGCAGGATATTTCGAGGCTGGCGGACAATTTTCCAAAGGTATACGAAGCCATACAAAAGATTTCCGGAATCCTGGAGCGTCATTACAAAGATGTCCAGACCATAGAATTTACGATTGAAAACAACAAGCTGTACATGCTTCAGACCTCCGCGGCGGACCGGACAGCAGAAGCTGCACTCAAAATCGCGGTCGACATGGTTTCGGAAGAACTCATCACGCAGAAAACCGCAATACTCAGGCAGGACGCAGAGAAAATGGAGCAGGTTATCTCGAAAATTGAAAGCGGCGCCATACCTTGCGAATCTGAACTTAAAAGGAACTACGATACACTTATGGAGTGGGTTGACGATGTAAGAGAACTGAAGGTCAGGGTAAATGCGGACAGTGCCGGCCAGGCAGCTGAAGCAGCGAAACTCGGTGCGGAAGGAATCGGCCTCTGCCGAACCGAGAATATGCTTTATAATGACGGAAAGATGCCAATGCTGAAAGAGATGCTTTTGACGCAGGATATCGCAAAGCGCAAAGAGATGCTTCAAAACCTCAAAGAAGAGCAAAAACGCAATTTTGAGCAGCTCTATCGCATCATGGGGGAACGACCTGTGACGATACGACTTTTGGATTTACCGGTCACATTGCCTGAAATTACGGAGATGCAGACAGAGGCAGTCATCGAAGCGGCACTTAAAGTGAGCGAAGAAACGGAAAGTGATATAAAAATCGAAATTCTGATTCCGATGATAAGTACGCTCGAAGAACTGCGAAGGGTGAAGAAGACCATAAGCGAAGCAGCGAAAGCCTGCACCGCAGATTCAGACAACAATCCTGACATCTTGATAGGAACGATGATTGAGACCCCGAGAGCTGCCCTTATTGCAGACAAAATAGCCGCAGAATGCGATTTTTTCTCATTTGGGACAAATGATCTAACACAGATGGTTTTCGGGCTCTCAAGGGAAGCAGAAGCCTCCGGAGTTATCGAAAATTATGTGGAAAACGGAATACTGAGTGAGGATCCGTTCAAAACTTTGGATACAGACGGCGTAGGACGCCTTGTGGAACTTGCCGCGTCCATCGGCAAGCATACCAAGCAAAAACTGAAGCTTGGAATCTGCGGCAATCAGGCATCCGACAGCAGAACCATAGATTTCTGCCATAGAATCGGTATAAATTATCTGTCATGTCCGCCGGGCAGGGTGCCTGCTGCCAAACTGGCTGCGGCACAGGCAGCGGTCAGAAATGAGGGAAAAGAAATATGATTGAATTTTGGGGGACAACCGCAGGGAGCATTTTGATGACATTGTTGATTTCAATGGTTCCGGTGCTTGAACTGCGGGCAGCCATTCCTGCCGGCGTAATAGCAGGGCTTGACATTCCGGTTGTCGTGACAGTGGCAATCATAGGGAATCTGATTCCAATTCCGTTCATTATCGTATTCATCAGGAAAATTTTCAAGTGGATGCAGACAAAGAGCGAAAAACTCGCGGCACTTGTAAAAAGGCTTGAGGATAAGGCGGACCGAAAAAAAGACAAGGTTCTCAAATATGAATTCTGGGGACTCATGTTTTTCGTAGCGATTCCGCTTCCCGGAACAGGGGCATGGACCGGCGCACTGATCGCGGCAATGCTGGATATGCAGCTGAAAAGAGCCTTTCCTGCAATTGCTGCAGGTGTTGTAATTGCAGCAGTCATTGTAACCGTTGCAACGTACGGAGTAGCAGCACTGATATAGAATATAAGAAGGGGCTGTAGCATTAACGATTCCTGTTAATGCTACAGCCTCTTTGTATCTAAGCGTTCGGGTAAGCAAACTTTAGCGTTGGAAAAATTAGGCAATTCCCACCAAGCGCCTCATATAGACCCCCTTTTCGTGTATTTTCGCCTGTTTAACACCTCTTTGCCCACATTTTCCGCTGGATTTATGGCATGCTTTTGCCCTTTTTAAGAATGTCATATTTTGGAATGTTGAAATCTCAACGTTTTCCACGGCGTTATTTTGTTATTATTTTACAGCAGCTTCTTTTCCCATCTAAAAATCCCTCAGACACACGAAGCGCCCTTTTATAGAAGCCTTCTTCGTGTAAATGCTATTTCCGGCCTCATAAATAGCACAGATCCATGAGATGCAATCCTATACAAAAGGGACTGTGCCCTGACGGTTGGATATTTTCCGTTAAAGCGACAGTCCCTTCTTTATGCAATTAAGTTGAATTGTTTCTGAATTAAATGTCCTGTTTTGCGTGCTTCTTTAATCTTACAACAGGTTCCTGCGGCAGCTTGAACAGTGGAATGAATCTGTCCCAACCTGTGAATGTCAGGAGGAGAAGGGATCCAACTGCGATGTACGCCATGAAATTGTATCTTAAGAAGTCTGTCGGAACAAGCTTCTGAAGCGGATATACACCGGCAGCGATACCTACATAGAATGCAAGGTATACGTGCCATGGAATGAGCTGGGAACCGAATACGCCCATAGCGTCTCCGAATGTAGCGTTTCTCAGCTTAATCTTATACATAGCTTCTTCGCTTTCAGCTTCAATGTTTTCTTCTGCAATCTGCTTGATAACCGGACCCATTGTTACAATCTGAGCCATTTCATCGGATAAAGCAGCGTTTCCGAGTAAGCAGAGAACTGCGTTCCATCCAAGCAGGTGTCTTACCTTCTTGGACATCTTTACAACAAGAGCAGCAAGCGGAGCGAACGCATCCATCTTCTGCATGATGCCGCCGAAAGCAGCAACCCACATCATCATTACAACTACCCATGAACCTGCATCTGCGAAACCTGCCATGACTTCATCGAGGAAATCCTGGAAAGTACCAACCGTTCCGGCGAAGATTCCGAGTACATAGGAAGAAACGATACCGGAACCGATACAGATGAATGTGTTCAGCCCGAGAACTGCAAGTACAATAACGAGGATGAGCGGAATAACCATGTAAAGAGCAACGCCGTCACGAACCTGTTCAAGCAGTGCAACTGCAGCAGGTCTTTCTTCTGCAAGGAATGCCCATACATCATCTGTAATCTGGTTTACAACATGGGAACCGTCAACCGCTTCTCCCGGAAGACCCATCGTGATTCCTGCAACGAGGAAGCAGATGCAAGCGAGTGCAAGGCAGAGTACAGACCAAACACCCTGGTGTCTGATTCTGTCTACAACCTGTACGCCCTGGATACCGGAGGATACGATTGTTGTATCGGAGATAAGACCGATGTTGTCGCCGAAGCAAGCACCGCCTGCGATAGCACAAACCGTAAGGTAAAGGTTACCGCCAACGATTTCGTTCAGCCATAAGAAAATCGGTGCGCATGCTGCGAATGTACCCCAGGAAGAACCGGTTGCTACGGAAAGAACCGCAGTACAAAGAATACCGATGAATGCAACACTCTTGCCTGTGATGCCGGCTTTCAGTGCGATGTTTACAACTGCTGCGCCTACACCTGTGGACATGAATAAGCTTGCCATCGCGTAAGCGAACATTAAGATAAATAATGCAATCAGGATGTTAGATACGCTGGACATAGCGGAATCGATACATTCCTGTAATTTGAAGCCGCATACAAAGCGAGCAACAACGACAGCTGCGATCGCTGCGATTGCAGCTGCAATCAGTGCGTCCTGTCCGGAAATCATCAGTCCGGCTAAAACGAATACAGGAACGAACTTAACAAATGCTTTTAGAAAATTCATTGTTTCATTTCCTTTCTATAATTAAAGTATAAATTTTAATTGCGTTTTATTTAATAGCAAGAACCATGCCAAGTTAAGAAAACGCTTAATAACGCAGAAATAAACACTTTTTATAAGGGGAAAAAAGGAAACTGACCCAAAAACGGTGCAAAAATAAAAAGGATGACCCGAAAATGGCACTGCAATATTGACAAAGAAAGCAAAATGGATATAATTGAATAGATACTAGGAGGCAATAACATGAGAAATTTCGGAGAGGTTAGAGTAATAGAACCTAAAGGCAGTCTTCCGGTTACCGCATGGAAGGTTGATAATTCACGGGAACTTAAAGGACGCGAGATACGTATTTTGCTTGACTACATAACAATGGAGCGGGACAGTATGTGCCAGATTTGCTCCATATGCGAACATGATACGGCCAAAATAGCGGGTAAGATTATGAAATTTGTCAACGAAAGGGGCAAGATTCACAACCCTTATACGAACAGCGGGGCCGTATGTTCCGGAGTAGTGGAGGAAATATCTGATGACTGCGGCAGAAACGATGTTAAAGTAGGCGATCATGTTGTCTGCATGAGTACCATGACGGGAATTCCCGTATACATAGAAGAAATCGAAGATATCGATTACGATTTCGGTCAGATTAAATGTAAGGGATATGCGATTCTGTTTGAAACAACGATTTTGGAAATCTGCGATGATTTGCCGGAAAATCGAAAACGATACCTGAGAAGAGCCATTGATGAAGAGGGAACCTTCTTTGGACTCAGTGAGATTGTCAAGGACATGGATATAAAGAAGGTGCTCATTATCAGTGTCAGCCTTGTTGAAATTGCGCTTTTTGCACAGCAGATGAAAAACTGTGTGCCTGATGCTGAAATATCCCTGCTTGTGGAAAACGGATGCACATGCTCCGCCAATATGAAAGAAAAAGTTTTGCTGGACGTTCTGAGCCCACTGATAGATCATATTTATTTCGACCCGATGAGCCATCCAATCGAAACTGCAGCCCGCATCTTGGGGGAAGGTGAAATGAATCAGATGGATGTGATTATCAATCTTGAGAATATCAAAAACTGTGAGAGTGTGGCAGCTCTCATGGTAAGAAGCGGTGGTCTTATCTGCCATACCAATGTAGACAATAACTATTCACAGGCACTTCTGATTACCGAGAGCCTCGGGAAAAAGGGAGTAGTCAACTATGCACTGGACAGCGTATATGAAAATACATACAGCATTGCGCTCGGACTGGTTCAGGATGCCGAGCCGATACTCAAGAAGCTCGATGAATATTTTGAAAAAAACAAGCGCAAGATCAAACTCAGAGTAAGCTGTGAAGAAGAACACGGGCAGAAGGCTGCCAGACAGATAGACGGATTCTTGTTTATGAGCCCGGTAACGGAAGAGTTGGTTGCGGATGCCCTAAACATAGCCAAATATGATTGCAATGTAATCATACAAGGGGAGACGGGGGTAGGCAAAGAAAGAATTTTCGATTTAATCCACCAAAACAGTCCGAGGAAGTCAAAACCGTGTATTAAGATAAACTGCGCAACGATACAAGAAAACCTCGCAGAGTCGGAATTTTTCGGGTATGAAAAGGGATCGTTTACCGGGGCGTCATCGACCGGAAAAGAAGGTTACTTTGAAATGGCCAACAACGGCACCCTCTTCCTTGACGAAATCGGTTCTCTGCCTTTGTCCATGCAGTCTAAACTCCTGCGCGTGCTTCAGGAAAACACGTTTTATCGTGTGGGCGGTACGCAGGCGAAGCATGTAAATGTTCGCGTTATCTGTGCGAACAACATACCGCTTAAGAAGCTGGTAGACGAAGGAAAGTTCAGAGAGGATCTTTTCTATAGGCTGAACATCTGCCAGATTGAGATCCCGCCTCTCAGGAAGCGAAAAGAAGATGTCTACTGCCTTGCAAAGGATTTCATAAAGAAATACAGCCTGAAGTATGGGGTGGATAAAGATTTCAGCCCGGAGGCGTACCGGAAACTCGAAGAATACCACTGGCCGGGAAATGTGAGGGAACTCGAAAATACGGTTCACCGGCTATATATTTGCGGGAGAGAAAATACAATCGAAGCGGATTTGGTTGACGATCTGCTCAACGAAAATGTTTATGACGAGAGTGTCATAGACATCCGCAAGGAATTCAAGAGAGAAGAATCGCTGGACTTCAATCAAATTATAGAAAGGCAGGAAAAGAAGCTGATAGAATATGCTCTCAAGAAGGAGGGCACAACGCGAAAAGCGGCCGATTTCCTGAACTTGCCGCAGACAACCCTTGCACGAAAGAAAGTGAAATATAATTTGTAAAAAACGGAGCCAGTGGCTCCGTTTTTTACATTCATTCATTCTTTATTTATTCATACTTATTTAATTTAGGAGTTTCTTTCTTTATTTCATCATCCAAGTCTGGAGCTTGAAATCTGCGCCTGCATTGTTCAGACTTTCAATTCCGGCAACGATTGTTGCGTGAACTTCTTCGTCTGTGAAAGTCAGGCCCTGGTCTTTTGCATATGCCTGCATACCTGTTGCGATAACCTCTTCAGCGATGTCACCGGACATAGCCTGAAGGGAGTTGTAGTTCATGGATGTGATTGCGCTTTCAAATGCGTAGTCTAAAAAATCTTTCTTTGTAATCATCTCGTTACCTCCTATAGAATTGTTATTTTTTAAATTATATTTTTTTCTTTTGTGCAAATATTATAAGCAAGAAGCGTGCCAACTCGAAAAAATCCTCGAAACAACCTTAAAATAATAAAAAAGCGATATTTGACTCAAAAACGGCACAAGATTGACCCGAAAATGATTTTAACAATAAAAAAATGACCCAATTCTGGGTCATTTTCAAAAAGGCTTTCATTATTCCCCGGTAACGCTTGCGATGAAGTTCGATGCGTTATCAGCTCCGATGTAGAATACAAATGATTTGCTGGCGTTCATCTTTACGAGAAGATAGCCATTGTCACTCACACCGAAGTCAATTGACGAACATGTAGGATTGGATTTCGATTTGAAGGTTACATGAACGCCGGCATTGTTATAAGCTTTGCTGCCACATAATGGAGAATTGTCATTTGAGAAGATGTAGTTATCTACATATTCCCTGATGTCCGGAACACTGAACTTATGATAAGAAGAGTATCCGATGTTTTCTCCTTTGCAGTAGACATATTTGGAATACGAAACATCCGTGTCAAGTCCCGCGTCGAGAATGAATTGTTCCAGCGAGGATGGTGTATAAGATTCATTCAGATAAAGCAGACTCTGCTTGAATCCGTCTACATCTACAGCAACCATAAGATCCGAAGAAACATTTCTGAGCCTCTTAACCTGAGCCTGAACAACCGCCTCATTGGTTGTTGAAGTCTCCGGAATAGCGAGCGAAATGGACTTAATATCGGAAGTGGTTGTAAGCGATGTTGAAGATGTTTCCACTACATAGTTGCCGCCGGAAATCGCAAGGTGGGAAACAGATTCCTCAGCAAGGATTTCTCTGCTGAAATCAACATCACCGTTTCCATCCTTTCCTACGGCCGGCGTTGAATTGTTATTCGGAGCCGGAGCGGTGGAATCGTCGGAGCCTGTGTTTACCGGCTTGCCGGACTTGGCGGAATCGGTATTCGTTGTTTTGTTGTCAGCGGCAGGTTTTGAACTGTCATCTTTCTGCGTCTTGTCGGTCTGCTTGGACGGAGTATCCTTGCCCGAATTGTCACCGTCTGTGAGAGACAGGTTATCCGGAGCCGCCGGGTCAGGCGTTGTAATCACATTTCCCGGAACGACGTTATCGATTAAATTACCGATGTCGGACGGACTGCCGTTTCCGAATACAGCGAAAGCGGAAACCAGCACGATGACACTTGCCGCAGCAACCGTTGCGTATTTGACCAAAGGTTTGCGGCCGGGGCTCTTCTTGACCACAGCCTCAAACGGTACTGAGTTTTCAAAGCGTTCAGGGGAAGCATCGCATTCGGCAATCTTGGCAAGCAAAGACGAAACGACCTCATCAGACGGGGTCATCTGTTCTCTCATGCTATAGATTATGTCGCTTGATGCGAAGTCATCCATGTCGCGAAAGAATTCGTCAACCATGATAATCTTCCTCCTTCAGTTTATTTTTCATCATTTCGCGGCCTCTCATGAGCTGAACCTTCACGGTGCTGACCTTCAAATTCAAGGCATTCCCAATCGATTCAACGGACATGTCCGCAAAATAAAAGAGCTGGAGAACGGTTCTGTATTTCTCCGGGAGCTGCTGCAACGCTAAGTAAACAGCATTCTCCTCCTTGGTACGAAATTGAAATGAGCCTTCATTCATCTCGTTTTGATCCATAGGAATCACGCGCTTGTGATAAGTGCTCTGCACAACTCTTAAAGAACAGTTAATCGTTGTTCGGATAAGCCATGCTTTTCGATGCTCCTCGTCATTAAACCGTGGATTCACTTTATAGTAGATGAGGAAAACTTCTTGGAAGATGTCGTCCGCATCCGCTCGGTTGCTCGTATACGACAGGGCCACGCCGTAAATTGTGCTTTTATAACGATGAATTAAGGTCTCAATACTTTCGTTCTGAACAAAAGTATCACTCATCCCTTCGGCTCTCCTTTCATTAGTAAATCAATTTTGCAATGGAAAAGGTTACAATTTTCTTAAAGTTTTTTCCTATAAGTCAGTTGTGAGACGGATTTCGGGCTCGAAGTCCGCTCTGATTTCTCATTGCAGCCTTTCCATTATAGCAAATTCAGGAATAAAAAACAAGGTCGATTGATTGCAAAAACAACAAAAGTAAGATATAATATCAGCATATTATTACAGTACACACTATTTTGGAGGCATAACATGGCATTTGACGCAAAAAAGGTAAAAGAGGATATTATAAAATGGATCAGAGACTGGTTTGAAATAAACGGAAAGGGCTGCAACGCGATTGTGGCAATCTCGGGCGGCAAGGACAGCTCGGTTGTGGCGGCGCTTTGTGTAGAAGCACTCGGAAAGGACAGGGTCATCGGCGTGCTTCTCCCGAAGGGCGAGCAGTTCGATATCGATGTGTCGCTTGCACTTGTGGAACATTTGGGAATCAAGCACTATGTAATCAATATTGAGGACTGCTTCAACGGTCTGATTTCACAAATCAAAAAGGCAGCGGGAGAAGATGCGATTCAGATGCAGACGATTACCAATCTGCCGCCGCGCCTTAGAATGGCGGCAACCTATGCGGTTTCGCAGTCGTTTAACGGACGCGTGGCAAATACCTGCAACCTTTCGGAGGACTGGGTCGGCTATGCGACAAGGTACGGCGACGGTGCCGGAGACTTCAGTCCGCTCAGCAAGCTGACGGTGCAGGAAGTAAAAGCAATCGGAAGAGAACTGGGGCTGCCTGCGATGTTTGTGGACAAGACTCCGATTGACGGCCTGCAGCCGAAGACCGACGAAGAAAACCTCGGATTCACTTATGCAGTGCTTGACCACTATATCCGCACGGGCGAAATCGACGATGCGGAAACAAAAGCAAGAATCGACCGCCTGCACGCACTCAATGCGTTCAAACTCAGATTCATGGACTGCTTCGAATACGAGGCATAACCGAGGCGTAACTGTTTTGTAATATTTTCGTAAGAAACTCGTGAGGGCATTTGTAATAAATGCCCTTTATAGTATAACGAGAAGGGGACGGAGAGAACAATGGATCAAAATCAAATCAACATTCTGGTCTGCGACGATGATAAGGAAATCGCAGGCGCTATCGAAATTTATCTCAGAAACGAAGGATATCATGTCTTTAAGGCATACGATGGGATTCAAGCTTTGGAAATCGCAAGGAAGGAAATGATTCATTTGATTATCATGGACATCATGATGCCAAAAATGGACGGCGTGCAGGCAACCATGAAGCTCAGAGAGGAGAAGAACATTCCGATTATCATGCTTTCTGCAAAGTCCGAGGATTACGATAAAATCACGGGGCTGAATGTTGGGGCGGACGATTATGTGACGAAGCCTTTTAACCCGCTGGAGCTGATTGCCAGAGTCAAATCGCAGCTGAGGCGCTATGTACGGCTTGGCAGCCTTTCGGGACAGAACGAAGGCCGCAGCAGCATCTGCACCACAGGGGGACTGGTGATTGACGACGAGCAGAAATCCGTGACGCTGGACGGGGAGCAAATCCCGGTGACGCCGACCGAATACGGGATTCTGAAGTTTTTGACATCAAATGCCGGGAAAGTTTTCAGCATTGAGCAGATTTACGAGGCGGTCTGGAACGAGCCTGCATACAGTGCGGAGAACACCGTGGCGGTACATATCCGGAGAATCCGGGAAAAGATTGAAATTGATCCGAAAAATCCGCAGTATCTGAAAGTCGTTTGGGGGATCGGCTATAAAATTGAAAAGATTTAAAACGAGGAGGGGTTATGATGGACGAAGATATGATTATCGAAGAAAGAATGAAGCCGAAAGCAAAGCGTGACAAGCTGAAAATATTCGACGGATTTTTATGGGTGTTTACCGTAATCGTCGGCGTGGTGACAGGCATAGCCGGAAGCCTTGCGGTATCGGTTGCAAGCATGAATAATTATGCGACTTTATATAATCAATGGATTGGAACGGATACGGAAATTACGAATGCCGAAGCAAAGGAAGCACTCGACTGGATTATGGTAAGCCCGTGGACGGTGTATTTCCAGTCACCAACGGCGAAGGACGATTTCCTCAGCAGTATGATTTTGATTTTGACGGGACTTGGCATACTGTTTCTTGCAGGCACCGTGTTTCTGTGCGTTTTTTCAGGAAGATTCAGCCGCGAGGAGAACGGAGCAATTCATCTCAATTGGTTCGACCGTATTTGGTCAGAAGTTCAGCTTGCACTTTTCTGCTGCGCGGCAACTGCGGCGGTTATGCTTGCCTATCCGATGGTGATGATGTGGCCGGGAATCAAAGCACTGCCGAGTCTGTATGTGCCGGTCAACGAAGATTTGTATTGCTTCGGACCGAACAATATGACGATATTTGTGCTGTGCATTGCCGGAATGACGATTGCAATCGCATTGACGATCATCTGTCTTGTGGCGATGGTCAAAAAAATCAAATCGCGGAAGTTCTGGGAAAAATCTTTGCTCGGGAACATTTTTAAGGCAATCGGAAACGGAATCGCAGCAGTGGTGCATGCGATAAAGACGACCGACAATTTCCTGCTGAAATATGTGGGAATTTTGATTGGCATGGTGTTCCTTGCAATGACATGGGTCGGAGCAATCCTGGACTTCATTCTTATCTTTATCTTTGTACCGAAGAAGGTCAGAAAATTCCAGGAAATCAGGAGAGGTGTAACTGAGGTCAAAGAGGGCAACCTTTTATACAAGATATCCGTTGACAGGGACAAAAACGGTGCTCCGGATACGGAACTGGATATGCTCGCGGAAGATTTGAACTGCATTTCGGACGCTTCCGAGGCGGCAGTTCAAAACGAACTCAAGACGCAGAGAATGAAAACCGACCTGATTTCCAATGTTTCGCACGATTTAAAGACACCGTTGACATCGATGGTATCCTATATCGACCTTTTGAAAAAAGAAGGGCTGGAAAGCCCGAACGCGCCGGGCTATCTGAAGATTCTCGACGAAAAGACCGAACGCCTGAAGGTTCTGACCGAGGAACTCTTTGAGGCTGCAAAGGCTTCCAGCGGAGCGATTCCTGTAAATAAAGAAGCAATCGACCTCGGTTCCCTGGTAAGCCAGAGCCTCGGCGAAATGGATGCAAGGCTCAAAGCACGCGGACTTGATGTGATCGTTACCAATGCGTGCATCGCCGCAAGTGCTGCGGAGGGCAGCGAGATTGAGAGTACGGGCGGTCCGAAAGTCATGGCAGACGGTCAGCTTTTGTGGAGAGTGATTGAAAATCTGCTTGGGAATGTTTCCAAATATGCACTCGAAAACAGCCGTGTTTATGTGAACATCGGCCGTAAAAACAGCAAAGTGCTTTTCGAAGTGAAGAACATTTCCGAAGATGCACTGAATATTTCCGAAGAGGAATTGATGGAACGCTTTACGCGCGGAGATGCGTCGAGAAATACGGAAGGAAGCGGACTTGGACTTGCAATTGCAAAGGATTTGGTACGCCTGATGGACGGCGTATTCGAAATCACCATAGACGGAGACTTGTTCAAGGCATCCGTGCTCCTTGAGGAAGCTGCCGAGTAAAACCGGAATCGGAAAAAAACAAACAAAGAATAAAGGAAAGACATGTTGCAGAATCTATCGTTTTGGTATATAATGTAAATTAAACCAATGATACGAAAACGGAGGATGTAATATGTCTTTTTCTGATTTTACGACGGATAATGATTTGCTTGCAAAAAGACTGAAAGAAGTTTTGCTGAGCAAAGCAAAGATTGAGTTTTGCGGGAGAAACATCATTCACCTGAGCGCGGAGCTCACATCGAAAACCACCGGCAAGACGGTTGCCACCGCACTTGCGACGTATTTGAACAGCTAAAATGCTAAAAATCTTGCGAAAAAGCAGATTTTGATATATAATGTAGATTAATTGTTTGCGTATGCATGCGGTGCAATAGGAAAAGGACGGTCAAATGAAAAAAGTATATATAAAAGATTTAAGGAAAGACAGCGAAGTCATTGACTTCTTCATGGTGAAAGCTACCGCCATCAAGACAGGTTCCAACGGAAAACAGTATTGGGATCTTACGCTTGGCGATAAATACGGCGAAGTAACCGCAAAAAAATGGGATATCACCGACAAAGAAATCGAGTCGATTCTGACAATCAAAGAGAAGGACATCGTCAAGGTGAAGGCACTCATAACCGAATGGGCGGGGCAGCTCCAGATGCGTGTTATGAGAATCAGGCCGGCAAACGAGAATGACGAGATTGATATGCAGGACTATGTGAAGGCGGCTCCGGAAGACCCTCACAAGATGTATGATTATATTTTGGGAAGGGCAGAAGCAATCGCCGACAAGGATCTTAAAGCGATATGCCTGAAGTTTCTCAGCGAAAACAAGGAGAAGCTGATGTATTATCCGGCCGCACAGAAGAACCATCACGCGCAGCTCGGAGGGCTCTTGTATCATATGAAGCGCATGCTTATGACAGGAGAACGTGCCTGCGAGGTGTATACGAATCTGAACCGCGATTTGGTAACGACGGGAGTGATTTTGCACGATATGGAAAAGCTCAACGAAATCGTGGCGGAATCCGACGGAATCGCAACAGGATATTCGTTTGAAGGGCAGATGCTCGGACATATTATTCAGGGAGTCAAGACGATTGACCGCATGACGCTTGAACTCGGCTTTCCGAGAGAAAAGGCCATCATGCTGGAACACATGATCCTTGCGCATCACTACGAACCGGAATTCGGAAGCCCGAAGAAACCGCTGTTCCCTGAAGCGGAACTACTGCACTACCTCGACATTCTGGATGCGAGAATGTTCGACATGGAAGCGGCACTTGAGGCAACCGCCGAGGGAGAATTCAGTGACAAAGTAAGAACGCTTGACAACCGGAAACTGTATAAGCCGACAGGCACAATTTTGAATAAATCAAAAGAATCTAAGGAGGAAAGAAATGATTAAAGTACCTAAGGAAGTCACTAAGATAATGAAGACTTTAGGGGATGCGGGTTTTGAAAACTATGTGACGGGAGAATGTGTGATTGATTCCATGATGGGAGAGAAAACCTACAGCTGGGATGTAATCACGAAAGCAGGCTTTGAAGAGCTTACGGAACTTTTCCCTGAAGCAAAAATTCTCAGCACGAAGTACAGTGTGCTGAGAAAAGAACTGATTGATGAAATCTGCAACGAAAAGGGCGAAGTTATCGGTGAGGAAGGTTATATCATTGATATTTCCACTTACAGAACCAAAAACGCGAGCGAGTCTTCAGGGGATGACGAGAATCTCTTCACAGACAATGTTGAAGAGGATCTGGCAAGAAGAGATTTCACGATAGACGCCATTGCAATGAATCCATACGCGGGCGTTAAGCCGATTGTTGATCCTTATGAAGGAAGAGAAGATGTTCGCAAGAAAATCATTAAGACGGTCGGCGAAGCAAGCGAGTCCTTCCGCAAAGAGCCGATTCGCATGATGAAGGCAATCCGCTATGCAGCACAGTTCGGATTCGACTTACATAAGAGTGTATACGAAGCGATCGTGGCAAACTACAGCCTTCTTGAAACGGTTAAACCGGAAAAAATCAGAGATGAATTCACGGATATCATGGCAGCTCCTCATGCAGGCAAGGGACTTAACATGCTCATGAATACGGGACTTCTTCGGGTAATCCTCGGCGAGCAGCAGTTCAGCAGACTGACGCGCAGAGAGAAGAGCGACCTGATGGCACTTTGTGAAGGAATTGAGAAGACGAAGCAGGTTCCGGAAAGAAGACTGGGTCTTTTTTACTCGACCATTCACAAAAAACGTTCCATGCCTTCCATCGACAAACTCAACTTTGATGAAGAAACGCACCAGCACCTTGTGGATGCCGTGCATGATATGCCGAAGCTGTACTTCACTGCACAGCCACAGGATCTCAAGAAATTCATCTATGACAGAAGCATGGAAAGATACGAATATCTTTTGAACCTTGAGAAAGCGCAGAGATTGGCATTCGATTACGACTCAGAAACCAAGATCCGAAGTAAGATGTATATGCTCGGCGAAATCAAGAAAAACAACGAGGTTATTTTCGTTGAGGATCTTGCCGTTGATGCAAACGATTTAATCGAAGCAGGAATCTGTGACGAAACAAATGTCGAAAAGATGCTCGTAATGCTTACGGAATCCACCCATGTCAGACCGAAGCAGAATACGCGTGAAGAACTGCTGAAGGTTGCCAAGAAATATAAGAGAAACAAAATTGCCGCTTGGGGCAGAGGAGTATCATGGCTGAGATAAGAGAGGTCACCCCTGAGGTGACCTTATTTTTACGCTCAATCGGGCTGTCGAACTATTATATTGTCAAGATTTTTGACCTTGTGGGCGAATCAGCGATAGGATTGACGGAGGACAACCCGTACTGGCTGCTCGAGGAGTTTCCGAGAATGGGATTTGCGAAGGTGGATGCCATCGCGAAATCGCTCGGCTTCGGCGACGAAAACCGATATCGAGTCGAAGCGGGGATTGCCATTCTTATGAAAAAATATGCTTCGGAGGGACATTCGTTTGCCTTTTATAAGGATTTGTGCCGGGAAACCGCAGAAAATCTTCAGATAAACAGCGAACTTGTGGAAGATGTTACGGAGGATATGGTTTTTGACGGGCGGCTGCAACTTGCCGATGTGAACGGTGTGCGGGCGGTGTATTTTTATGGCTACTATAAGGCGGAATGCAGCGTGGCAGGGAAGCTCGCAAGGCTTGAGAATCCGCAGGGCGGGCTGAAACCGGTGGGCGGCAATATCGAGGCACTGATTGCAAAGACAGAGGCACAATCGGCAGTTGAACTTTCGTCCGAGCAGAAAGAGGCTGTCCGCAATGCGCTGCTGAGCGGAGTGTCAATCATTACGGGCGGACCGGGTACAGGAAAGACCACAATCATCAATACGTTGATTTCGATTGTTGAAGGAAGCGGGCTGAAGGCTGCGGTTGCGGCACCTACGGGGAGAGCGGCGAAGCGAGTAATGGAGACCAGCGGGCATTTTGCCTGCACCGTGCACAGGCTTCTTGAGTTTTTTTACGATGAAGAGACGCGGTACATGGCATTCGGAAGAAACGCCGAAAAACCGCTTACGCAGGATGTTGTAATTATCGACGAGGCATCGATGCTGGACTTGCTTCTTGCCGAAGCCCTCTGCAATGCACTCAAACCCGGAACCCGCCTTATTCTTGTAGGCGATGCGGACCAGCTTCCGTCTGTGGGAGCGGGAAATGTGCTTGCAGATTTGATTGACAGTGAATTTTTCTTTACATCGGCGCTCACGCATATATACAGACAGAGCGAGCAAAGCGGAATCGTTATAAACGCTCACCGAATCAACAGCGGCGATTATCCGAAATTTGGAGAGGATTTCCGCTTGGTAAAGGCGGACAAACATGAGGAAATCCTGAGAAAGATTGTTGATATTTCCTCCGAGATTCCAAAGGAGCGTCTGCAGGTGCTGACCCCGACCAAAAAAGGACTCATCGGAAGCATAAGTTTAAACGAGCATCTCCAGAAGACCTTTAACCCGCCGTCCGAGGAAAAGGACGAGCTTAAGTTCGGAAGTACCGTCTTTCGGGTCGGCGACCGTGTGATGCAAAATAAGAACGATTATCAAATCGAGTATAAAGCTGCGGGCAATGAGAAAGCATCGGGCAAAGGAGTTTTTAATGGTGAAATCGGAACTGTTGCGGCGGTCGATAAAGAAATGAAAACCGTTACGGTTGTGTATGATGACACCAGATGGGTGGAATATCCGTACATTCAGCTTGATGAGCTGGAACTTGCGTATGCGATTACCGTGCACAAGAGCCAGGGCAGCGAGTTTCCGGTCGTAATCCTGCCGATGAGCTGGTTTCCGCCGGTTCTGGCGACGCGAAGTCTTCTGTACACGGCAGTCACAAGAGGAAAAGAGGATGTTGTCATCGTTGGAAATCCGCAGTATATGAATGGGATGGTTGACAACAACCGCAGCAAGAGCCGAAACTCCGGCCTTAAGGCACGAATCGTCGGCATGTGCGGGCTGATGTAGGAAAAAAGGGTATGGAAATGGGAAGAAAAAAGTTAATGGATGCTCTGATGGATTTTGTTTATCCGCAGAACCTGTACTGCATTGTATGCGGCAACTTCATTGACCGTACGCGAAAGTACTGCCTCTGCGACCACTGCATCAGGCATATCGAATGGGGAAATATAGAGGTTGACTTAAGCAGGCAGCCCGATTACATAGGGAATTCGGAGTATGTCGATTCCGTCAGGGCCTGTTTTAAGTATGGACTTTACAGCAGAAGACTGATTTTTGAGCTCAAATACAACGGTCACAGCTATGTGGCCCGCGTGCTCGGGCAGATTGCAGCGGACAGGGTATGTACCGACCCCAGGGCTGCGGAACTGCTTCATTGCGATTTTGTGACGGGCGTGCCGATCAGCGAGGGAAAGCTTAAGAAAAGAGGATTCAATCAAGCGGAAAAAATTGCAAAATATTTTTGTGAGCAGAGTGGAATGCGGCACGAGCCGGATATCCTAAAACGTGTTAAGGAAACCGAGGCACAGCGCAGTCTGTCGCCTGCCGATCGCGCCATGAATCTGATGGGAGTTTTCCGTGTAAACTCTCGAAAAGCCCGGAATATCAACGGCAGCCGTATATTGCTGATAGACGATATCTATACGACGGGGGCTACGATAAATCACTGTGCGCAGATTCTGAAAGAAGCCGGCGCATTGGAGGTCCATGTATTTGTTATGGCAACGGGGAGCAAGCAGGCGGAAGGTGTTTTTGACGATGCCGAAAGCTCCGGAAAAAAAGTGCTTGCACATTGAGAAAGTTAAGACTAAAATAAAAAGGACCGTCTGCGTCTGTGGTTGAAAATCCAAGCCAGGTGCGGGCAAAAGGATCCACGTAAGCCGTCGCGCAGGAGATCGGGCGGTGATCATGGCGTACCTTAGAAGTAAGTCCTCCGAAAATCGGGTAAAGGCAAGTGTGGGGGCAAAGACCAGGTCAGGCAGGCGGTCGTTTTGTGTCAAAATATTCACGCAGTTTTCGAAAAAAGACTGTTCAACTTCATACAACATGTGGTATAATAAGACCATAGAAACACAAGAGGAGGTCACCATTATGAAGATTATCGTAACAGGAAAGAACATTGCAATCAGCGAAAAAATTCAAGACGCAATTGACAAAAAATTCGAAAAGCTGGGTAAGTACTTTGCTGACGACATTCAGGCAAAGGTGATTATTCACCCTGAGAAGTCCAAAGTTAAGATGGAAGCAACCATCGCAACCAAGGGAACGATTTTCAGAGCGGAAGATGTATCACAGGATGTATTTGATTGTATTGACATTGTTGCCGACAAGCTTTTAAAACAGCTTACCAAGTACAAAGGCAAACTGATGAAGAGAAACAAATCAAAGGAATCCGTTAGATTCGAAATGCTTCCTGAAGTGGAAACCGCAGAAAACGGCGAACTTGTAAAGACCAAGAAATTCGAGCTTGCGCCGATGACTACGGAAGAAGCAATCGTGCAGATGGAAATGCTGCAGCACAATTTCTTCGTATTCCTTGATGCAGAGACCGACAATGTAAACGTTGTTTACAAGAGAAACGACGAAGACTACGGTTTACTCGAAACCGTGCGTTAAACTTGAGACAAAAACCAAAGAAAAATTTCATAAAGACACGAATTGGGTGACCGCAAGGTCACCCTTTTTGAATTGCAAGCATTCGTTTGGAAACCGCCTCCGGAACAAAAAAACATTGCAATCGTAAATAAAAAGTTGTAAAATTCACTAAAACATATTTTGCACAGGGAGAACAGAAAAGATGAAGCAAGAAAAAAACGGTCTGCTTGTCTATACGGCGGCGACAGCGGTATATCTGATGCTGATGATTGGGGCTGTTTTGTACGGCAAGTACATAGAAGCGCAGCAGCAGATGATAATTTTAGTAAACATCGCGATGGGCGCAGGATTTCTTGGATATCTGAAAATATCTGATTATGAAATGAGCTTCGAGGTGCGCATATACGATAAAAAGTGTCTTTACATAGTGTGTTCGCTTGTCTTTCTCATGGTTATCGGAAACTACTATCCGATTAACATGGCTTTCGGTGAAAACATTACCGCAAATGGGTGGCTTTTGGCAGAGGCGCTTTCCGCCGCAGTTGCAGCAGAGGCAGTATTCCGAGCATTGGGGGCCTGCTCTTTCCCGAAACCCGGCAAAAAGGAAGAATTTGTAATGATTGCCGGTTGTGCGATCTTCAGCCTTTATCAATGCGCGTATGACTTTGAAAGAGGGAGTTTTGCGTTTTGCGTGGCGATTGGCATTGCGGCTATGATGACAGGGCTGTATTTAAGATACAACAAGCTGGGTGCGAACATGGCGATTAGTTTTTTGCTGTATTATCTTGTCAATGTTACAGCTGTGAACAGTACGGCAAGCGAAACCATTTTCGGAAGGTTCTCACCGGTTTTGACCGTGGCAGCTTCAGTCGGCATGTTGATTTACGGGATTGCAATGCTTAAAGCATATAATGCGGTCGGTGTCTATGATGATGCGGAGGCATCAAAGCAGTACAGTGAAAGACAGGGACAGTTTAAGCAGGCATTCATGGAGAGTAAGACGAAGTACGAAGAAAAGGTAAATGAAAAGGCAGCTCCGACGATAGAAGCCAGAAGAGAAAAATATATCGAAAAGCAGCAGGCGAAGGAAGAAAAACGCAGAGAAAAGAAGCGCGCGAAAGAAGAAAGAGGCAAGGAAAAATGATGGACGAAAAAACGATAAAAAAAATAGTTGAGAGAGTTGTAAACGAAAAACTTGGAGACAAGCTGTATCCGGGGCAGACGGTCGAGACGGATGAAGGCTTTACGAAGGTGAAGGATCCGTCGGGAATTCTTAAGATAGCGCAAAGCACGGTTAGGTGTGAGCCTTTTGAGCAGCAGGGCGTCGCGCTGAAGGATGTCACGACGCTTGAGGAGGCGCCGAACATGGGATGCGGAATCATGGAACTTAATCACACCTCATTTGAATGGACGCTCACCTATGATGAATACGATATTGTTCTCGATGGTACGCTTGAAATTGAAATTGACGGGAGAATTGTAAAGGCAGGTCCGGGCGAGATTATTTTCATACCGAAGAATTCGCACATACATTTCCAAACACCTGATTTCACCAGATATGTCTATGTTACTTACCCTGCGGACTGGCAGTAAAAATCGCAGTAAAAATGATTGATAAACACTTGACAAAATTTTCAAATTAGTGTAACCTATAGACGATGCACAACGGGGTGCATTGAAAAAGAGCATTGAAGCTTATGTGATTCGTTTTGCATAAGCTTTTTTTGTTAAGATTTACGACCTGAGGAAAGAAAGGTAAGATATGAAGACAAGAGTGGTCATCGCCGATGATGATGTAATTACCAGATTAGATATCAGAGAGGCTTTGGAATTCCAGGGGTACGAAGTGGTCGGCGAGGCAGCTGACGGCATTGACGCTGTGGAGCTGTGCGCAGATTTGAAGCCGGATGTGGTCCTTTTGGATGTCAAGATGCCGGTAATGGACGGACTTACAGCAGCCAAGATTATCGGAGGGGCAGGAAATGATATTGCAATTATCATGCTTACCGCCTACAACGACAAACAGTTTGTGGATAAAGCGGGTGAGTTTGGAGCGTTGGGCTATTTGGTGAAACCAGTGGATGAAAAGTCACTGACGCCTACCATCGAGATTGCAGTTAAACGACTGAAGGAGTTCAGAGAGCTTAAGAAAACGGTTGAAGGCCAAGAGAAAAAGCTTGAAGAACGCAAAATCATCGAGAAGGCGAAGGGCATTTTGATTCAGAACAATTCGATTTCCGAAGACGAGGCTTACAAGTATCTCAGAACAATCAGCATGAATAAGCGAAAAACCATCGTAGAAGTTGCGAAAATTATTATCGAAACAGAAAGCATACTTCATTAAAGATTATACTTTTACATTTTTATAAGTTCACAATGACGTGAGCGAGTGCAAAGAGGCGCAAAGAAAACCTGAAATACGGTTTGATTTGCGCTTTTTATTTTTGAAGCAGCAAGCGGAGGAAGAGCAGTTATGAAAGACGACAACCGGATATTGTCCGTCGGAATTGATATCGGAACAACCACCACAAGCATGATCGTGAGCAGACTGGCAGTCGAAAACACGGCCATGGTGTATATGGCTCCGAATGTCGAACTGACATCCAAACAAATTATATATCGAAGCCCTGTTTATCTGACACCGCTGCTTGATCAGGAAACGCTTGACGGTGAAGAGATAAAAAGAATTATTGAAAAGGAGTATGCGTCCGCCGGAATACGCCCCGAAGATGTAGACAGCGGAGCGGTGATTATAACCGGAGAGTCGGCGCTGAAAGAAAATGCCAGATTGATTACAGATAAGCTTTCGGAATTCGCAGGAGACTTCGTGGTGGCAACGGCGGGACCGGATCTGGAATCCATTATCGCAGGAAGAGGCGCAGGGGCGGAAGCTTTTTCAAAAACATACGGCTGCGTAACTGCAAATCTGGACATCGGAGGCGGCACCACGAATATTTCAGTATTCAACTGCGGCGATTTGGTCGGACAGACCTGCATTGATGTCGGCGGAAGGCTCATTAAGTATAACAAAGCTCGAGAAATAACCTATGTTTCCAGGCGCTTCAACGATGTAGGCAAGGAACGCAATATACAGGTAATTCCGGGAATGACGGTGGATGACAACAAACTTGCTCTAGCAGGAGACTTGCTGGCAGATGTAATTCTGGATGCGCTTCATCAGGAGCATTACAGCTTTACGAGAATCGCAACCACGAAGAATTCAAAGAAGCTCACTCTGCCCTATCCGGTCCAGTATATATCGTTTTCTGGCGGAGTTGCGGACTGCTTCTACGGCAAGGAAGAAGATATGTACCGCTATGACGACCTTGGACCATGCCTAGCCAAGGCACTGCGGGAAAAGCTTCCGAGCGAGCCGTATGAAGTGATAGAGCCAAAGGAAACCATAAGAGCAACGGTTGTTGGCGCAGGAATTTATACTACGGAAGTAAGCGGCTCAACGATATCTTACAGCGATGAAATTTTTCCGATTAAAAATCTGCCGGTTTTCAAAATCGGTGAAAGAGCAGAGAAAGCACTTTATAAATGCGATACACATATCGCCAGAGAAGAACTCGGCTGGTTTATAGGACAATCGCAGAACGAACGCATCGGAATATGCATAAAGGGAAAGCAAAAGGCAAGCTATGATGATATCAAGAACCTTTCTCAATCATTAATCGAAATCGATGCAATGTGTCTTGGCGCAGATACGCCGATGATAATCCTTTGTGAGAACGATATGGCGAAGGCACTCGGTCAGGTGCTTAAACGATACATTAAAAGCGAAAAATGCGTGCTTTGCCTGGACAAAATTAAAATGGGTTCGGGCGATTACATAGATATAGGCAAACCGATTTTAAACGGTATTGCGGTGCCGATTGTAATTAAAACATTAATATTCAGTTAAAGCAAAAAATGTACGGAGGTGTGACCTTGAGACTAAAAACAGTATTGGGTGGAACTACATACCAATTCAAATCGGTGAAAGAGGTTATGGCAAAAGCCAATGAGAAAAAATCCGGCGACGAAATGGCGGGGCTTTCCGCAAAATCTGTTTCTGAGAGAATCGCGGCGAAGGAAGTTTTGTCAGAATTACTTGTATCCGATGTGAGAAACAATCCTGCAGTTCCATATGAAGAAGACGAAGTCACAAGAATTATTCAGGATGACTGCTGTGACATTATGTACGGCAAAATTAAGAATTGGTCCATTGCGGAACTCAGAGAATATCTTTTGTCGGAAAAAACAACAGAAGAAGATATTAAAAAACTTTCAAACGGCTTAACCTCGGAGGTTGTGGCGGCCGTGGCAAAGTTGATGTCAAACCTTGATTTGGTGTACGGAGCCGGAAAAGTCAGAGTAGCGGCTACCTGCAACACGACAATAGGCCTCAGAGGATGCCTGTCAACGAGACTGCAGCCAAACCACACGGTTGACGGAATTGACGGAATCCGAGCATCGCTGTATGAGGGACTGAGCTATGGAACAGGCGATGCGGTTTTGGGACTGAATCCCGTAAATAACACGGTCGGTTCCTGTAAGCAGGTTTTGGAACTCTTCGAGGAAGTAAAAAACAAATTTGAAATTCCTACACAGATTTGTGTGCTTGCACATATAACAACGCAGATTGAAGCTGTAAAGCAGGGGGCTCCTGCAGATATGATTTTCCAGTCTATCGCAGGCTCTGAAAAAGGCAACTCGGCATTCGGCTTCAGCAGTGCAACGGTAAACGAAGCGTATGAAATTCTTAAAAATAAAGGAACCGGCAAAGGTGATAATCTCCTTTATTTCGAGACAGGACAGGGGTCGGAGCTTTCGTCGGACGCACATTTTGATACAGATCAGGTGACGATGGAGGCAAGGTGCTACGGATTCGCGAAGCATTTCAAGCCGTTTATGGTCAACACTGTAGTAGGATTTATCGGACCTGAGTATTTGTATGATTCCAGACAGGTTATCAGAGCGGGACTCGAAGACCACTTTATGGGTAAGCTGTCAGGCATTCCGATGGGGTGTGACTGTTGCTATACGAATCATATGGATGCCGATCAGAATGACATAGAGAATCTTTCCATTCTGCTTTCGGCAGCCGGCGTCAACTATATTTTGGGCGTGCCAAGCGGCGACGATATCATGCTGAACTATCAGACCAACGCTTACCATGATACGGCTGCGCTGCGGGAACTGCTCGGGTTGCGTCCGATTAAACCGTTTGAAGAATGGTGCGAAAAAATGGGAATTATGGAAAACGGCAAACTGACGAAGTATGCCGGAGATCCATCAATCTTTATGAGAAGATAGAAAGGAGGAGACTTTGTGGACAATAGGCAATTAGTTGAACTGATAACCGCTGAGGTTGTGAAGGCTTTAAAGGAAACGGGCCTGATGGATACAGGATCTTCCGCAAATTATGGCGATACGGATTTTGGTAGCGGTCTTCTCGACATTGCAAGCAAAGAATATAAAGATTCAATACAGATTGCTGATCCTGAAAATCAGCTTGCAATCAACGCTATGAGAAAGGCGACCACCGCAAGGGTAGGCATAGGCCGATCCGGTCCGCGTCTGAACACGAAATCGCTGATTTCGCTTCGCGCAGACCATGCGATGGCAAAGGATGCGGTAATGAAAGCCGCGGATGAAAACATACTGAAGCAGATGAATCTTCCGGTTATTCAGTCGCAGGCGAGAGAAATCAACGAACATCTTACTAGACCGGACTTAGGAAGGAAGCTTCCACAGGAATCCGTCGATTTCATCAAACAGAATTGTGTAATGAATCCGCAGGTTCAGATTTATGTATCGGATGGGCTTTCCAATTCAGCTATCGATGAGAATATCAGAGAAATTCTTCCGGTATTGATGGACGGACTAAAGGAGAGAGGCGTTTCGGTCGGGACACCGTTCTTCGTGAAATTCGGCAGAGTTCCTACGATGGATGTGATTTCTGAAATCACCGGAGCGGATGTAACGGTAGTGCTTTTAGGTGAGCGCCCGGGTCTTGCAGCAGCAGACAGTATGTCGGCGTATATGGCATATAAGGCTGAGGTAGGCATGCCGGAATCTCGCAGAACCGTTGTTTCAAATATACATAAAAACGGAATTCAGCCGGTAGAGGCAGGGGCATATCTTGTGGAAATTATCGAGAAGATGCTGGCAACCCGCTCAAGCGGCGTTGACCTGGTTCTGTAAGGAGGGATAGCGTTGAAAGGTGATAGAATTCAGGCGACGGTCCTGAGCATTCAGGAAATTCCAAACGCAGATCCGTTCCTGCTGAAAGCCCTGAAAGTTCCGGAAGGATACAGGTCTTTAGGAATCATGACATCGGACATTGACGATATTTCGTATGCGGCAATTGACGAAGCAACCAAGAAGGCGGATGTAATCGTCACTTATGCACATTCGATGTACGCAGGTTCGGGAAATGCATCTACAGAGCTTGCCGGAGAATTTATCGGGATTCTTGCAGGAACCACACCTGCCGAGGTGAAAGCAGGGATTGCAGCGTTCAGCGAGTATGTAGAAAACGATGCGTTCTTCTATTCGGCGAATGATTCAGGCTCCATTCCGTACTTTGCACACACGATATCCAGAACCGGAAGTTATCTTTCATCGGTCGCAGGCATACCGGAGGGAACACCGATGGCATATCTGATTGCACCGCCGAACGAAGCAATCTGCGGTCTAGATGAAGCTCTCAAGTCGGCAGAGGTTGAGATGAAGGTGTTTTACGGACCGCCGACGGAAACAAACTTTGCGGGAGGGCTGTTGGTTGGTGACCAGGCGGCATGTAAGGCGGCATGTGAGGCATTTGCCAGAACGGTTGAAAGGATTGCGGATACACCGAAAGTCTTTTAAAACCGAAGAGTAAAACAGTTACAACAAAGGATAAACATATCATATTTTGAAAATATTTGGGAGGTGGAAATTTGGAATACGATAAAGATTTACGTTCCATACAGGAAGCGAGAGACTTAATTAAAAATGCCAAAGTGGCGCAGAAACAGCTTGCAAATTGGTCTCAGGCTGAGATTGATAAGCTCACAAAGCACATATGCGAAAGCTGTGTCAGAAATGCCGAGCCGCTTGCAAAGCTTGCGCAGGAAGAAACGGGATTTGGCAAGTGGGAGGACAAGATCCTCAAGAACCTTTTGGGTTCAAAGATGACTTACGAAGCGATGGAAAATCTGAAGACCGTAGGAATTATACGGGAGGACAGAGCCGGACGCTTCTTCGAAGTAGCGGTTCCCGTGGGAGTGGTTGTCGCCCTGATTCCATCGACAAACCCTACGTCAACAGTAATGTATAAATCCTTGATTTCTTTGAAGGCGGGGAATGCCATCATTATATCTCCTCATCCGAGCGCAAAAAATTGTATTTTCGAGACAGTCAAAATTATACAAAAAGCGTGCAAGGAGTGCGGAGCACCCGACAACATCGTGCAGGTGGTTCAGACTCCGACCATGCAGGCGACGGACACACTCATGAAGCATAAAGATACAGGACTGATTTTGGCGACAGGCGGAGAAGCGATGGTACATGCGGCATACTCCTCGGGTAATCCGGCACTCGGCGTCGGCCCCGGAAACGGACCGGCCTTTATTGAAAAGTCCGCAGACATTCCGACAGCGGTACGCAGAATCGTTGAATCAAAGACTTTTGACAACGGAACAATCTGCGCTTCAGAGCAGTCGGTTATTACGCAGGAATGCATAAAAGACCAGGTCGTTGCGGAGATGAAGAGGCAGCACTGCTACTTTATGAGGCCGGATGAAATTGAAAAAGTAGGAAAATTCATCATGAGAGCCAACAATACAATGAACCCGGCAATTGTAGGAAAATCAGCACAGGTAATCGCAAAGATGGCAAGCATAGATATTCCGAATGACACGCTCATTCTGGTTGCCGAAACCACAAAGATTGGAAAGGACAATCCTTATTCCAGAGAAAAGCTTTGTCCGATTCTTGCCTTCTTTACTGTAAAGAACTGGGAAGAAGCATGTAACAAATCTATAGAAATTTTAGAAAATGAAGGAACCGGTCATACGATGACAATTCACTCAAGCGATGAAGAAATTATCAGACAGTTCGGACTTCGCAAACCGGTATCCAGAGTACTTGTAAATGTAGCGGCAGCGCTTGGCGGAGTAGGTGCGCTTACAGGCCTTCAGCCTGCACTTACGCTCGGCTGCGGTGCAGTCGGCGGCTCGGCATCCTCCGATAATATCGGACCGATGAATTTGCTTAATATCCGAAGAGTTGCATACGGTACGATGGAGCTTGCAGATCTCAGAAGAGAAGTCGCACAGCTTCAGACAAGTCCAAGCGGAGCAGCTTCCTGCAGTCAACCGCAGCACAAGCCATGCGGCGAAGCTGATCTGACAAAGAATCAGATTGAAGAGATTACAAAAGAAGTATTAAGATCAATTTTAGCTAACAGATAAGAGTGAATAAAGGAGAAACAAAATGGAAAACAATGTAAAAATGGCGTTAGGAATGGTAGAAACCAAAGGTTTAGTAGGATCCATCGAAGCAGCGGATGCAATGGTAAAGGCTGCAAACGTATCCTTAATCGGTAAAGTACATGTCGGTGGCGGTCTTGTAACCGTTATGGTAAGAGGCGATGTAGGCGCAGTAAAGGCAGCAACCGAAGCAGGCGGAGCAGCAGCAGACAGAGTCGGCGAACTCGTATCCGTACATGTAATTCCAAGACCGCATAACGAAGTTGAGTACATTCTTCCGACATTGGAATAAGACTTGAAGGAGTGCGGCTATGGCTTCGAAAGTGATAGAAAACACATCTCCGGAAGTGATGGCAATGGCAGAGGCTTCCGCAGGAAAAAAGAAAAAAACAAATCAAGCGAATCAAAAGAGCAAACAAAACAGTGAAACAAAGAAGGAGAAAATAAAAATGGAAAACAATGTAAAAATGGCATTAGGAATGGTAGAAACCAAAGGTTTAGTAGGATCCATCGAAGCAGCAGATGCAATGGTAAAGGCTGCAAACGTATCCTTAATCGGTAAAGTACATGTCGGCGGTGGCCTTGTAACCGTTATGGTAAGAGGCGATGTAGGTGCAGTAAAGGCAGCAACCGAAGCAGGTGGAGCAGCAGCAGACAGAGTCGGCGAACTCATATCTGTACATGTAATTCCAAGACCGCACAACGAAGTTGAATACATCCTTCCAACCTTAAAGTAAAATTCTATGCAGGGTAAAACCCTAAGCACAAACTTTATTAGTTGAAGGAGAATGACTGATGCAGATTATTAAGGCAAAAGATATAGAAAATGCCACGAAAGAAATGATTGTAAAAGAGTTTCGGGCGGACTTCACAATGTTTATCAGTCAGGAAGCAAAGGACTATGCCGAACAAAACGGAATCACGATTATTGATAAGGATGCAAAGTCAAAACCGAAAAACCGGAGCACATGACCAATCTTGACGCCAAGCGGCTTGTCCTTAAAAACCATCCGCGTATCATTTTACGAGGAAAAATCGATACTTTCCAGGCAAAGGTTTTGGAAACACAAATCTTAGCAGAAGAGTTGAGATGCCAGAACATGGTAAACATGCTTCAGGAAATCAACGACTATGCGAGAAAAATAATGGTTTCCGAACTTTTGGAAGAAAAGCTGGATGATAAAATTACCCTTCTGGGGCTTAATGAACACGAGCTCAGATATGTTTCGCAGCATCCGACACAGTACTTCGGAATCGGGCATATTGCTCCGTCATACAAGATGGGGAAATTGCCGGTAGAACTGAATTTACTCAGAGCGATGTCCAGAGAGGTTGAAATTGCAGCCATCAATGCGTTTTGCGATACGACAGGTACCGGTGAAAAAATTTCCAGAGCGGATATACTCAGGGCTTTAAATCGCTTAAGCAGCGCGTTGTACATCATGTACCTCGAATGCTTGGCAGAAGGGAGAGAATCGTAATGCAACATGATTTGATAAATGAAGAAGTAATAAAAAATATTGTGAAAGAGGTTGTGTCAGGATATCAAACGATGCCGCCGAAAAAAACAGGTCAAAACGATGTTGAAGTTTTAGTGGAAGCATCGGGCAGACATGTACACCTTTCGCAGCAGGACATTGAAAGACTTTTCGGGAAGGGCTATAAGCTTACACCGAAGAAAAATCTTTCGCAGATTGGACAGTTTGCAAGCGAAGAGCGGGTTACACTTATCGGACCGAAAAATGTCTACCGCAATGTTGCGGTTTTAGGTCCGGCACGCAAGGAAACACAGGTTGAACTCAGCCTTTCGGACGCGCGATTTTTAGGGGTTGATGCACCACTGAGAATGTCAGGTGATCTTAGCGGAGCCGCTGGCATTATCATCGCTACCGAAAAGGAATCCATAGCAGCCAAGAACAGCACGATCGTAGCAAAAAATCACATTCATATGACACCCGCACAGGCGAATCAATGGGGATTCTCGGACGGGCAGGAAGTTTCGGTGTCAATGAGGACAATGAGGCCGATAACCTTTGACGGTGTTGTAATCCGGGTTTCGGATGAAGCAGGGCTTGCAATGCACATTGATTTCGACGAAGCGAATGCGTGCATGTTCAAAAACGGAAATACCGGTGTGATTAATGCGCTTGATAAGACGGCCTGCAGTGTGGCTTCGCTGAACAGACAGGAAGCGCCGAAGGCGGAAGCCGGTACCGCGCTGAAGAAGCATTTTATCACGGAAGAGGATATTCGAAAAGCTTTGAAAAACACAAATGCCGTAAAGCTTTCGGTACCTAAGAATGCCATACTGTCCGCTCCGGCAAAGGACTATGTTAACAAAGAGAAGATAACGCTGATGTATATTTAGGAGAAGCAATGATTATATGTAAAGTTGTGGGCCATGTATGGGCAACCAAAAAAGAAGAAAGCCTTGACGGATCAAAGCTGATGGTTGTAGAGCAAACCGACACCTACGGCGAAGCAAATTTCAAGGAAACCTTTGTTGCTGCAGATGTTGTGGGCGCGGGAATCGGCGAAAGAGTTCTGGTAGTCACAGGCAGTACGGCGAGAAAAACATTTGGCCGTGATGATATTCCTATCGATGCAGCCATTGTAGGAATTATCGACTCCCTTGAGGTCGACAGAAACAAATAAGGGGGAAAGGTAGATGAACATTTTAGATAAGATTTTTGAAGCAGGGGTTGTTGGCTGTGGAGGCGCGGGCTTTCCGACGCATGTGAAACTGAAAACAGAGGTAGAGTATTTTATTGTTAATGCGGCAGAATGCGAACCGCTGCTTCGCACAGACCGATATACCATGCGAAGCAGGGCAGAGGAGATTATTGAAACGGTTGAAATCATCGGTGAGCATCTGAAAGCATCTCATAAGGTAATTGCACTGAAAGGCCATTATCATGAAGAAATTGCATGTCTCAATGCGGCAATCGAAAAGAGAAATTCGGATGTGAAGCTTCATGAGCTTGAAAACTTCTATCCTGCGGGCGATGAGCAGATTATGGTTTATGAAGTGACGGGACGCGTGATACCGCCTTCGGCAATCCCGGCAGCGGTAAGCGCCGTTGTATCCAATGTCGGAACGGTTGCGGCGATTTCAGATGCGTTGAAGGGAATTCCGCTCACACAGAAGATTATCACGCTGACCGGCGAGGTGGCAAATCCGAAGATTGTTTCTGCTCCGGTAGGAACACCGATTCAAGAAATTATCGACTGCGGAAATCCGATTCCGGGAAGATATACCGTGATACTCGGCGGACCTTTGATGGGAAGAAGAGTCGGCGCAGAGCAAATTGCAGATGAATATGTTACCAAGACGACATCCGGAATCATAGTGCTGGATGAAGCCTCACATCTTTCAAACAGAAGAAATACAAGTGTTGAAACGATGCTCAGAGTCGGAAGAGCCGCCTGCATTCAGTGCAGCTTCTGCACGGAGCTCTGCACCAGACATATGCTCGGACATCCGCTGCAGCCTCATAAGATAATGCGAAAGCTCGCATATAATTCGGACATCGAGGCAATCTTGGAAGACGAAGATGTAAAACAGGCTTTGATTTGCTCGGAATGCGGCGTATGTGAAGAATATGCCTGCCCGATGGGACTTCAACCTAGGCGTATTAATAAGATGCTGAAGACTATCTACGGTCAGAACAAAGTGAGGTATCAAAAACCGGAGCAGACCGAGTGGGAAGCACATCCTGCCAGAGAAAACCGCAAGGTTCCCTCAAAACGAATTGCGGCGCGCATGGCAGTAGATAAATACTATGACTACGATATAAGGGAAACTGTGGAGGTAAAGCCTTCTAAAGTTCAGATTTCCACAAGAATGCACATCGGTGCAGCCGCAGAGCCTATTGTAAGCTGCGGTGATTCCGTAAAATGCGGACAGCTGATTGCAGCGATGCCGCAGGGACAGATGGGCGCGAACATCCATGCATCGATTGATGGAACGGTGACCTATGCAGATGACACGAAAATTGTTATCGAAAGGAACTGAGGGAGGTAGTAGGATATGAATTATGAAACAATAGGATTTTTAGAATTAAACAGTATTGCCAAGGGTGTGGAAGCGGCCGATGCGATGCTGAAGGCTGCAGAGGTTGAGCTTATCAGCGCAAGACCAAGCTGCCCGGGTAAGTACCATGTACTCGTATGCGGTGAGGTTGCGGCTGTGAATTCCTCGGTTCAGGCAGGCGCTAAAATCGGTGAGGCCAATGTAATTGAAAAAACAGTTATTCCGAGAGTCCACCCACAGGTAATCCAGGCAATCAACCTTGCAACACCGGCGCAGGATAGGAATGCGCTTGGCGTTCTTGAATTTTTCAGCGTAACGAGCGCAATCATGGGCGCAGATGCCGCTGTTAAGGCTGCAGATGTAAATCTGATTGAAGTCAGACTCGGAACCGGAATCGGCGGTAAATCCTTTGTAACCCTCACAGGAGAAGTTGCAGCCGTTACAGAAGCCTGCAAAGCAGGCGCAGCAGCAGGCGGAAGCAATGGAATGCTGCTGAATTCCGTTGTAATACCAAGTCCGAGAGAAGAAATCTTCAGAGCGGTTATGTAAATCGCAATCTTGCAGACGAGATGTAATTAAGATATAATATTTCATATAAAAATTTAAGAAAGTAGGGCGGCGAAGACGCCGCCCGCATATGGAAATATGGATTACAAATTTGTTAAGGAGAACATTGCTCTTACCGCGGCGGAACTTGAAAAACTGAGAGAAATAGACCGAACTGTGGCAGATTTTGCGAGACTGACCCAGAGTGATATTTTTGTGGACTGCTTTCTTTCCGATAAAGAGGGGATTGTAATCAGCCACGGCAGACCGGAAAAATCCTTATATAAAAGAAATATTGAAGGCGAAAAAGTTCTGCGCCAAAAAGAACCGACTGTGTTTTATACCCGAGAAACAGGTGTGGGTATGAAGGATGCTTACGGCATTTCACAGGAAAATGTAAAGGTGCAGCAGCGGACTTCGCCGATTTTCGGCGATAACGGCAGAGTTATCGCTGTTTTTATTCAGGAATCTGATGTTACAGATAATGCTCGGCTGAATAATAAACTGACACATATGGCAAATGTAACAGAAATGTTGTCATCACAGGAGCTCATACGCGAGGGTGTTGCGGATATCAATGCAACCCCGCAGGACTATAATATTTTGTTGCAGGAAACCCACCACAGAATCAAAAATAACCTGCAGACGATATCAAGCATTCTCAATATGCAGCGCAGAAGAAGCCAAAATACCGAGACAAGAGAAATTTTAAGCGACAATATATCCAGAATCAATTCCCTTGCGGCAATGCATGAAATCATGATGACCGCTTTGGCAGAAAAGGTGGACATTTGCGAGGCCCTTGAAAAACAGGTACGCTTGTTTGAACAGATTCACCAGGGAAACGAAAAGCAGATAAGTTTTGATTTTGAAGGAATGAACATGGAGCTGTCCTTCGAAAAGGCGCAGGCGGTATCGATGATTGTCAATGAACTGATGGTCAATGCGATGAAACACGGACTGAAAAGCAGAGAGCGTGGCAGGATTTCAGTAAGACTGGTTGTCGGTGAAAATCAGGCGACGATTATCGTCTTCAACGACGGTGAAGAGTGCAGTAAGCAAAGTGAAAAAGAGACGAAGAATCGTTCAGGTTTCGGGCTGGATATCGTAAAGGGCCTTACCCACGATAAACTGCACGGAACTTATTCGCTGCAAAGCTCCGCCAAAGGAACCACGGTATTGATAAGTTTTCCTATTTAAATATTTGCAACTAGGAGAGGAATGTTTAGCGGAGGAGTGAAATGCTGAAGTATGTAGCAGAAGAAATTGCATCAATAACGATGCGAGTTACCGGATATCCGATTATTATTACGGATAAAAAAGCTGTCATTATAGGAGCAGACAAAGATAATATTGACAGATTGAATGACATTCACGAAGCATCAATTGAGGTTATAGCGTCGGGAATGAAAAAAAACACGGTCCCACAGAATGCCGCAAACTGAGAGGAACCTATCCGGGCATTACCATGCCAATTGCAATTCATGACGAAGTCGTAGGCTCCATCGGCATCAGAGGAGACTCAGAGGAAGTCGAAAAATACGGAATGCTGGTAAAGATGGTTGCTGAAATCATGCTAAAAGACCGAATTGAGGCAGAGTCGGCTCATATAAGACATTCAAACCTGCAGATGCTCGCAACAATGATCATCACTTATAATGGGGACGAGACTGCAAAATCTGCTATTATTAACCAAGGAATACTTTTGGGATTCAACCTGACAAAACCGCGAATCCCGATTATCGTGAGCAAAAGCAAATCTGCAAAAGAAGGCGACGCGACGCGGGATATGTATTCCACAAAGGTTTACCGAGCAATAAAAAGACAGTTCCATGACCGGCAGGACATTATCGTTGTAATTGATGCGGCTTATGAAAAATACTTGATTTTTGCGGCAGTGGAAAGGGAAATAGGAAAACTTACGGACGAAGTTCTCACCGCAAAATGCAAAGGGATGCAGAATGAAATTTTAGAAAGCGAAAAAGAACTGATTCATATTGCGCTGAGCAAAGCAAGTTCTTCCGTTTCAGAACTTAAGGCAAGCTATGAAAGGGCGGAAATGCTCCTTGCGACTACACTTTCGGGAAGCACGGACAAAAGCATTGTAAGAATTATCGATGTGCCTTTGGAAAGAATGCTCATAGAGGCAGCGGAATATTACAAGGGCAAAAGGCTGGAGTGCCGAATCAAAGGAATTTTGAACGATAAGAATGCGGAGTTATTCGAAGAGCTTATTATTACATGGTGCGAGTCCATGTTCAACTTCGCAGAGACCGCAAGAAGGCTGGGAATACATAAAAATACGCTCACCTATCGCTTTGAGAAAATCAAAGAAAACTGCGGCATTGATTTGCACGATTTCAAGAGCACGATTTCCATTTATCTGTGCCTGCGAATCTCCAGACTGAAACGAAGGAAATAATCCCATTATACAATTGAAAACAATCATTTTTTACATCATGTTTGAGATGCGAAAGATTTATCTGACAAAAAGCACAAAAAAAAGTGCAGATTCGTGATAAAATTCGTATGGAAGGCATGATGTTTTTCTTTTGGAGGCTTGTTAAAATATTATTGAAAATAAATCAAGCATCTTATAGGAGGAACGGATATGATTTCAAGAAAAATCGCAGTATTAGGCGGCGGAAACGGCGCACATTGTATGGCAGCGGATATGAAGCTGAAAGGTCATACGGTTAAAATGTTCGAATTCCCTGAATATAAACACAATATGCAGAAGGTATTCGACACACAGACAGTTATCGCAAAGGGTAAAACTCCGGGCGCTGTAGACGGTGTCGCAAAGCTTGACTTAGTAACGGATGACATCGCAGAAGCAGTAAAGGATGCGGAGATTATTCTCCTTGTTACTCCGGCTTTTGCACATGAGCATTATGCAGAAGCTTTAAAGGGACATGTTAAGAAAGAACAGATTATCGTTACTTTCCCGGGAGCATTTGCAGCACTTGTAATCAAGAAGGTTTTCGGAGATGCGGAATGTCCGGTATTGGCAGACGCAAACAACCTTCCTTATGACGCTCGTATTTTGGAACCGGGGGTTGTTACATGCTTCGGCAGAACAAACATGAACATCGCATATTTCCCGGCAGATGCGAAAGAACAGTGGCACGACATTCTTGTAGATGCTCTTTTCCCATTCCAGCGCGTATATGAATCCGTACTGGAGTCCGGTCTTTCCATCGTAAATCCTGCATGGCATACAGGCCCTTGCCTCTTCAATGTATCCCGGATTGAAAGCCCTGAAGTAAACTTCTATCTGTATCAGCATGGATGGACTCCGTCCGCATGTAAGCTGAATATGGTATTGGACAACGAAAGAAAAGCAATCGGTGATGAGCTTGGATACAACCTTCATCCGATGGAAGACTTCGGTGGAATGCCTGAAAGAGCTTACACTTGGGAGCAGCTTTACATGGCAGGCCATGGCGACATTGCACTAACTCCGATTTCAGGACCGAATGATTTGTTTAACAGATATCTGACAGAAGACTGTCCGTACGGGCTTGTTCCTTGGGCATCCGTCGCGGAAGTTTTAGGCGTGCCGACACCGATGACCAATTCATGTATTGATATTTACAATGTAATTCACGAAAAAGACTGGAGAGCAGAAGGACTTACAGCTGATGATATGGGACTTGTAGGCATGACAAGAGATGAAATCATTAAGTATGTAAAGACAGGTGAGAAATAATCCGAGCAATCGGTTTAATAGGCAGTTATTACTCATAAAAAGACAAAGGAGAAAGAAAATGAAGAAATTATTTGCAGTCATTCTTTGCCTCATCATGGTGTTCACACTGGCTTCCTGCGGTGACACTTCCGGCGGTGATGGTGAAACTTACGAACTTCGTCTCGCAACTCACTACAACACAGAACATGCGGGATATGCAGCTATCGAAAAAGCTGTGGCAGCAGTAGAAGAAGCGACAGACGGCGCTGTAAAAATCAAGGTATATCCATCTTCACAGCTTGGCGATTATACTTTGACTTACGAAGACCTTGGCAGAGGCGCAGTTGATTTAGCATTAATCCCTTGCCCGTCAGAATATGATCCAAAAATCGAAATGAACTTCGTACCGTACATGTTCTCCGATTATTCGCAGCTTTCCAAGGCATTCGGAGAAGGCTCCTACTTCCTCGATAAGTACAGAGACGTACATGCCAAGCAGGGTGTTAAGCTTCTCGGCATGTATGTAGAAGGCTTAATTGGTATGGGATTCACGGACTATCCTGAAAACTATGGCGATCCTACAATCAATAAGAATATGAAGGTTAGAGCTCCGGCAATCGAAGTTTACAATCTCGTTACAGAAGATTTAGGCTACAATGCTGTTACAATTCCGTATTCTGATTTATACACTTCCATGCAGACAGGTGTATGTGACGGTTGGATCGGCGGAACTCCGCAGCTCAACTATTCTGACTTCAAAGATGTTATTAAGTACTATGTAGCATATAACTGCTTCGCAGAAAATATCGGTTTCTTCATGTCCCAGAGCGTTGCTGACAAAATGCCGGCAGAATACGTTAAGGCCATTGAAGAAGCATTCACAGCAGCATCCGCAGAGTCCTTCGAAACTGCGAAGACATTAGATGAAGAAGCTCTTAAGGGTTTGGAAGAATACGGCGTAGAAATTATCAACTTAACAGATGCAGAAATGGCTGCATGCGTAGAAAAGATTCAGAAAGAAACTTGGCCGAAACTCTATAAGAATATCGGTGAAGACACTCTTAAAGAATTAGTTGCGGCTCTTGAAGAATAAGGCTGTAAATATTTAAAACTGGGTCTGCGCAGCTGTAAACTGCGCAGACTGTCTTTTTAAAGAAGAAAAAGAGGTTTATCATGGAAACAAAATTCGGAACAAAATTCGAAAATACCGGTTTCTGGAAAATACTGAAATGTTTGATAGAGTGGCTCATGATTATATGCAGTGTCGGATGCTCAGGCGTCATCGTTATATCGACAATCATGCGTTATTTCCTCACCAAAAACTGGTATGGTTCTGACGAAATCATACTGATGTTTGCCTTTTGGCTTTACTTTATGGGGGCGGCTTACGGTTCCTATGAAAACAGCCACATTAAGGCCGACATTGTTGCATCACTGGCAAAAAATATCAGAAGAAAAGATTTGCTTTCTCTGCTGGCACAGGCGGCGCTTGTAATTGTAAATTTCGTTCTGATTACATGGGCAATTCCGTATCTTACCGATGCAATCGTAAGAATGCCGTCGACGACAGCACTCAGCATTCCGTTGTTTATCCCGAGAATTGCAATCCTTTTAGGACTGGTATTGATGGAATTCTATCATGTATATTATTTAATTAAAAACTTTGTGAACTTTAGAAGAATCGGATATTTCTCGGAGCCGAACGATTATGACTTTTTCCCTAGAAGTTTGATGGAAAAGTATCCGAACACAGGACTTCCTGACAAAGAAGAAATGGAAGCGAGAAGAGCTGCGGAAGCTGCGGCTTATGAAGCAGAAACTCATCAGCATGGAAAGGAGGAAAAATAAATGGTAGCATTTATAGGTGTATTGACTTTAATCGTTACATTAATTATTGGAATTCCTCTTCCGTTTGCATTTGCATGTGCTTTCATGTGGCTTACAGTCGGATACGGATATACCCCGGACTTCCTTTTGGCAGCGGGATACGGGCAGCTGAATTCTGTAGTATTGCTGGCAATTCCGCTGTTTATACTGGCAGGCGGAATTATGGAAAAAGGTAAAATCGGCGGGGCACTCATCGGATTCGTACAGATTTTCCTCGGGCGTTCAAAATCCGGCCTCGGAACCGTATCCGTAGTTACCTGTGCGGTATTCGGTGCAATTTCCGGTTCTGCTGCGGCGACACTTTCCTGCATCGGCTCGATGATGGAACCAAGACTTACAGAAGTAGGATATCCGAAGGGATATACGGCAGCCCTGCTGGCAGCAGCCTGCCCGCTGGGCCTTCTGATTCCGCCTTCTTCAGCGCAGATTCTGTATGCATGGTCGAGCGGACAATCTGTACTTGCATGCTTCTTGTCAACGATTATTCCGGGAATACTTTTGGTAATTCTTCTCAGTGTAGTAAACTATTTCTGTACGAAGAAAATGGATATTCGTGTAGCACCAAAGCTTCCGAAAAGCGAATTTTTCAGAAAGTCCGGAAAGGATGCGGTTCATGCGATTCCGGCACTGCTGATGCCTGTAATCATCCTTGGAGGTATTTATTCAGGAATTATGACACCGACCGAATCTGCAGCAATTTCATGCTTATATGCGATTCCGGTTGCAATGTTTATCTACAAAGGAATGACACTCAAAGGTCTCAAGGAAACCCTTGTTGATACATCGTGCTCCACAGGTACGGTAATGGTAATGTTTTTTATGGTAATGATTTTCTCTAAAATACTTGTTATGGAAAATATTCCGACGCAGATTGCAAATGCTCTGCTGGGTCTGACAGACAATTATATCTTGATTCTGCTGCTTGTAAACCTCTTCATGGTTATCATAGGCATGCTGATGGACGATGTATCGGGCATTCTGTTATGTACGCCGCTTCTGGTTCCAATCGTGACATCCATAGGGGTTCATCCAATCCACTTTGCGGCAATCCTGGGCGTAAACCTCGGAATGGGTAATGTAACTCCTCCGACCGCTCCAATGCTTTATATGTCGGGACGTGTGTGCAAGGCAAAGACAGATCAGATGCTCAAGCCAATTTTGATTTTTATCATTTTCGCTTACATACCGGTGCTTTTGCTTACGACATTTATTCCTGCAATCGCGACAACCCTTCCAAAGATGTTTATGCCGAAAATCTTTGGAATGTAAAACCCATAATAATAAGAGGAAGCTGCATCGACGCAGAATTGCTGTCGATGCAGCTGACTTGCATACAACGGCATAAGGTCAGAAAAGAGGACGCGTAATGACTATGAACTACGGACTGATTGCAGGTGCCGCAGCAATTGCCGCCGGCAATGCCTTCGTACATTTTTCATATAAAAAAGAGAATGAAAAAAAAGAGGTGCTTTTTCTAAGTGCAGTTGCTTGGGAAATGCTGGCACAAATATTTTTAATTTATCAGTATATCTGCCTGAGAGGCGGTTTTGTTGTACACAACTGTGTTTATGCGGTGACCTTCGCACTTATTTTGGGCGCGATTGTGCTTTGGACTTCACGGATGCTTTTTTCGTTCGCGCATGAAGGGTTCCGAGTGCTCCTCGGAGCTTCGGCAGTTGTCGCCGGATGCCTTGGAGGGTGCGGAATTGATATGATAATAGCCTTTGAAGCTGGAGCTGCGTGCCTCTCTTCTTACAGTGCGGCGTGCGTTCTTTGCATCGGAGCCGTTTCAGTGATGCTTTCAGACATTGTGGTAATGCTGAAGAATTTTTCCGTAAAAGATCGGAAGATATATAGAATCCTGTTTGATATTACAAGCGCAGCTGGCTTTGTAATGATTTTTTACGGGGGAATTATCGCATAATTATATGCGTTGCAATAAGAATAATCCATGAAAAAACTCGTCGGAGGAAGGAAAGGCTGACGAGGTTTTGGTGTACCTTTTTTCTCTTTTCCTTGCTAAAAAGCTGTTAACATGATAATCTATTAAAAAGATATGGCAGTTATTAACGATATGGAGAATGAAAATGACAGTAGATAAAGAATTCATGGAAATGATGCTGGAATGCATTCCTGGGCTGCTTTGCATAGACAACGGCGGTAAAATCACCTATGCCAATGAAAAAATGCTGAAATACAAGAGCTGTACGCGTGAGCAGATGATAGGAAAGCATATAAAAGAGTTTTTCCCGTACACGCATATGATTGAAAACATGGAAAATGAGAGGGATACCATTGCGTTCTATCAGGGAAATGTCACCTCAAAGGATAATGTGGAGGCGAGCGTGCATTATGTTCTCCGTCAGGACGGAAAACGGGTTGGACTGATGACTTATGACATTTTTCAGGAGCTGAAGGAATTCGAGCAGTTTGTGCGGATGTACGGCGAACTGGATGATAAAATCAAGTATTACAGCGAAGAACTCAAGGAATACCGTATGACCAAGTATTCGATAGAAGATATCGTTGGACAGTCGGAGCAGATAAAGAAACTGAAGGCTGATATTAAGAATGCTGCCAAGACGAGTTCAACTGTTTTGATTACCGGTGCGGTCAAAAGCGGAAAGAAAGGACGCTTCGAAGAAGCGGACAACGGAACTTTGTTTATCGATGAAATCGAAACGCTGCCACTGGAAATGCAGCCGAAGCTTTTGCGAGTCCTGCAGGAACGTGAAATCGAAAGAATCGGAAATAACCATTCTATACAGATTAATGTTCGGATTATCAGTGCCACGAATGAAAAACTGGAAGAAATGGTAAAAGAAAAGACCTTCCGAAAGGATCTTTTCTATAGGCTGGAGGTTGTCAGAATCAATGTTCCGTCGCTGCGTGAGCGGAAAGAGGATATCCGGCTGCTTGCGGAGTATTTTATCAGAGAATATAATATGACGCTAGGCACAAATGTCACGGGAATTACAGATGCAGCCGTCGTGAAACTCCAAAAATATGACTGGCCGGGAAATGTGCGGGAACTTAAGAATGTAATCGAGCGTGCCATGGGAGCGGCAAACAACAATTTAGTGGATAGTGATTCCATACAGATTGCATCGATCGCGGACAATTCTGCATCAGGTCGAGGAGGGACAGCGACCACACTAAGCAGCTATTTCGACTTTGATAGAGAGAGTCCGATTGAAGAGGCAAAGCGGCAGGCAGAAATCGCCGTTATCAAGGAAGCCTTGATAAGAGCTGACGGAAATAAGAAAAAGGCAGCCGAAATGCTGAAAATTGCAAGGCCGCTCCTTTATCAGAAGATGGACAGGCTGAAAATTGAATAACAGGGAAAAGAAAAGTGTAAGTATAAAAAAACATGACAGTATATACTTACACTTTTTTTCATCCGAAAAGAGATTCAAAGGAAGGAGATAAAGTCAATAATTTCAATGTTTGCGAGTAATCTAACATAGAATGTAAATTTAAAAAAGCTCCCGTCAGCACCAACAGGAAAGAAAAAAGTGTAATTATTAACTGACATATTGTAATTATTAACTGACATATAAAAAAAGAAGTGATGAAAAACATTGGAATTTCAATGTTTAACGGTTGGCACACAATTTGCTAAATATATTAACAAAACGGAGAACGCCGGGAAAGGCTATCCGATACTTAATAGTTAAACACTGAAGGGAGAAGATTGAAATGAAATTAGAAAGAGGTAAAGATTTATTGTACTTAAGCCAGCAGCAGATTGTTGATTTAAACATCACAATGGAACAGATGATCGATCTGATGGAAAAAATGTACACGGAAAAGAGCAAAGGCAATACACAGATGCCTTCCAAGATTGCACTTCATACCGTTAAAGAATTCCCGGGAGATTTCGTTCACACAATGCCGGCATATATTTCTTCCATGAACTGCGCAGGCGTTAAAATCGTAAGTGGATATGAAAACGCAAGAAAATTAGGCTATCCGTATATCAGCGGTCTGTATATGCTCACAGATGTTGAAACAGGAATTCCGCTTGCTATTATGGACTGTGTATGGATGACAACTGTAAGAACCGGTGCGGTTACAGGTCTTACCGCTAAGGTTTTGGCAAACCCTGACAGTGAAATCGTAGGGTTAATCGGTACAGGCGTTCAAGGCAGAATTCAGGTTCATGGCTTAATGGCAGTTATGAAAAACATCAAGACAATTAAAGTTTTCGACCAGAGCAAAGAAGCAGTAGAAGCATACATCAAGGAAATGTCCGAAATTTATCCGGAGGTAAACTTCGAAGTCGTTGACAAGAGAGAAGATGCTGTAATCGGATGCGATCTCCTTCTTTCCTGCGTTCCGTGTTCTGTTGAACCGGGCATCGAATTCATCACAGGCGACATGATTAAAGAAGGCTGCACAGCTCTTCCGGTAGATGACCTCGTATTATTCAAACCTGAAACTTGCTCGGAAGGAACATTTGCGAAGGCATTTACAGATGACCAGGGTCAGTTCAAGGGATTCAAAGATATGGGATTCTTCAGAACTTTCAAGGAAATTCCTTTCGAACTTGGCGATGCTGTAACAGGTAAGGTTCCGGGACGTACTTCACATGAAGAAAAGATTTTGACAGTTAACATCGGAACAGGTCTTGCAGATGTAGCAACTGCAAAACTGCTTTACGATATCGCATTGGAAAAGGATTTGGGAACAGTTCTTCCGCTCTAATTTGTGTAAAAGGTTAAGAATTGTAGCGAATGTGTTCACCAATATCCATTTATGTATGAAAGAAAGGAGAAAAAAATGGGAAAGAAAGTATTAAGCGTATTATGCATGGTAGCATTAGTTTTCACATTCTGTGTCGGATGTGGCGACAGCGGAGCGCAAGGCGATACCGAACAGACTTATAATTTCAAATTAGCGATGTCATATCCTACAGATCACGCTGACACACAGGCGGCGCAGAGAGCTGCGGACACAATCAAAGAAAAGACAAACGGGCATGTAAACATTACAATTTATCCGTCCTCACAGCTGGGGGACTATCAGCAGGTTTACGAAGAAGTTATGATGGGAACGATTGATATGGCCTGCATTACACTTTCCACGACCTATGATTCAAGGCTCGAGATGCTTACAATTCCTTATCTTGTATCGAGCTACGATGAATCTGTTGAAAAATTCTCATCCGGCTCTGAATATTACGGCCTTCTTGAAGGTGTTTTAAATGACGCAGGACTGCACCCGCTCTGCATTTTCAACGACGGTTTCATGGGAATCGGAGCAACGAAGAAAATCGAAAACGCAACCGATTACACGATTGCGCATAAAGAACTTTTAAGAGTGCCGGCAATGGACTCCTATATCTGGACCGCAAAGGCTATGGGATACAACACTACAACAATTGCTTACTCTGACCTGTATTCCGCACTTCAGACAGGGGTGGCTGACGGCTGGATCGGTGGTTCGGCATATGTTAACAAGACAAGCTTCGGAGATGTTTTAAAGTACTATGTTGATAACAAATACATCCTTGAGCTCATTGTAGGTATCATGAATAATGACAAATTCAGTGCTCTGCCGGAGGAATATCAGAAGATTATCAACGAAGCTTTCCAAGCAGAAGCAGTTACGGTTGCAAACGACAGACAAAAACTCGATGATCAGGCAATGAAGGATATGGATGCAGCAGGTATTACGGTTGAAGTTCCAAGCGAAGAAGAAATTCAGAAGGTTGCGGCACACTTCAAAGAAACCGTATGGCCGAAATACAAAGACATTCTCGGAGATGAACTTTATAATAAGCTTCTCGCTTAATGAAACAAAGGAGAGCGCAATATAAGTTTCCATTGAGAATTTGTATCGGAGCACTGCAGCCTGTCGGACAGCGACCGCAGAATGCGGTGCTTCGGTACAGATTATCTTTAGGAGGGAAAAAATGAAAAACAGAAAACCGATTGAGGAAATGGGCTTTTGGAAGTTCATTGTCGCAATTGAAGAATACATATTGGTGATTACAAGCTTTGTTGCTGCCTGTATCGTTGCAATCGGCGTATTCACGAGATATGTCCTTGGAATAGACTTCTTCGGACAGGAAGAAATTATAACATTAATTGCAATGTGGCTGTACTGGATCGGCGGTGTATACGGAAGCTATGAGGGCAGCCATATCAAAGGTGACATCCTAAATACCTATGTAAAGAACGAAAAAGTTCTCAAGGGACTCAATGCATTTGTTTACATAGTTAGTATCGTAATATCTGCAGTATTTACGGTGTGGAGTTATGGCTATCTGATGAGAAATATCGCGCAGTGGCCGGTATCGACAGGACTGAAAATTCCTCTTGTTATCTGTCAGGTTCCGCTATTGATTGGGTTCGGCATGATGACGCTTTACGAACTGTATCACTTAATCAAGTTATTATCCTCCAAGAATGACGACGACGCTCGCGCCGGAGGTACAGCAGAGGAGGGAATATAAATGGAATTAGTTATTGGTTTTATCATACTTGTAGTTTTGGTAGTTGTAGGTGTGCCGATTGTATTTTCCTTCGGTGCGGCAACGATTTGGTTTACCCTTTCACTCGGTTACGATCCGGCTTTTCTGATGCCTACGGCATACAGCAAGCTGAACGGCGTTGTTCTTTTCGCAATTCCGCTTTTCATCATGGCAGGCGGAATCATGGAAAAGGGAAAGATTGGCGGAGCACTTATCAGCTTTATTGAAATTTTCTGTGGGAGAACAAAAGGTGCGCTTTGTGCAGTTGCATCCGTTGCATGTGCTGTTTTCGGCTCGATTTGCGGAAGCGGCGCGGCAACCCTTTCCTGTATCGGTTCGATACTTGCACCGAAAATGCGAGAAAGAAACTACCCTATGGGCGTTGCAGCTGCAGTACTTGCATGCGCAGCACCTATCGGAATGCTGATACCGCCAAGCTCCATACAGATTTTGTATGCATGGTCGGGACAACTTTCGGTACTTGCTTGTTTCCTTTCAACGGTACTTCCGGGAATTCTTCTTACCATTTTAATTGCAATTGTAGGTGTTGTAATGGCAAGAAGAGAGTCGCATAAAGCAGGCGTTGAAATGATTCTTGACGAAGAAGTTCCCAGACATCAGAGATGGGTCATGGCGAGAAAGCGTACTTTCTCAGCAGCTCCCGCTCTTGTAATGCCGATTATCATTTTAGGTGGTATTTACGGCGGTTATATGACTCCGTCGGAAGCTGCGGCAATTTCCGTTATCTACGCTCTGCCGGTAAGTATTTGGGTTTATAAGGGCGTTAAGATTAAAGGACTGAAGCAGGTATTCGTGGAAACCGCTACGACGACAGGTGTTATCATGGTAATGCTTTCAACCATCATGGTAATGAGCCGCATTTTGATTATGGAAAATCTGCCGGGAAAAGTGCTTAATCTCTTATTGGCAATAAGCGATGATAAGTATGTCATTTTAGTAATGATTAATATATTCCTTGTAATTATCGGAATGATTATGGACGATGTTTCAGGCACGCTGCTTTGCACGCCAATCCTCATCCCGATTGCTATATCCCTGGGAGTGAGCCCATATCACATGGCAGCAATTCTGGGCGTAAACCTCGGAATGGGTAATATTACGCCGCCTACGGCTCCATTCCTTTACCTCGGAGGAAGAATCTGCAAAGTAAACACAAAAGACATGCTCAAGCATTGCGTGATTATAATCCTATTTGCATATTTGCCGACGCTGATTCTGACAACTTATGTTCCGCAGATGGCGTTATGGCTTCCAAACCTCATCATGGAAGGCACCTATTAATATAAAAGAAATCCCATAATAAGAAATCATAAAAAGGGGCACATAGCAAAATTTGACGGCTAATGTGCCTCTGTTTCATAGCAAAATCCTTTCTTCGATAAGTGCTAGGGTGAAGCGTAAAGGCGACGGGCGTGCAATGATTATTAATCGGAAAGAGAGCCTGTTGCCAATTTGATTTCGTTCATATCCTTGCGATTCAAAAAGATAAGGTTTCAACCATGGCCCAAACAGGAAGTACGCCCGAATATTTGCTGTTGTGATGCTTAACAAATGCTTCATTCTTGTTGTCTTTGCGGGCCGCAATTAAATCAGCTTCAAACTGTTTGAAATGCACTTCTCTGGCAAAATTACTTACGCACGTGTAACCTTTTAAGGCTTTGCAAGCATAAACGGGGTCGTTAACTATTAATCCCTTAGAACGCAATTATTCGATTTGTTCTTCAAAATTCTTAAAAGGTTTAATGAGAGAAAAGGAAGGCAGGAGGGGGAAGAATAAACGAAAGAAAAGGAGTAAAAGATTATATAAGTCAACCACCAATTCCGTACTCTGCGGCGTATGCGGAGGGATAAAGAAAAAACACATCGGCTTAATTATCGTAATATCCTTACTTTTCATCGCCGCAGAGGATTTGATTTCTTGGATGCGAAGCTATAACGAAACGGCCCCAAAAGGTGAGGACCTGCGTTTTTACGGCTTCGACATGCAGCGATATGCAAACAACTACCGTTATCTGCTTGAGGCGGTACAGGAAGCGGGACTTGACACCTCCGAACTAGAAGCAGTTTGGGATGAGGACAAGTATTCCTAAACCTTGAAATAAGCGGTGAAGCGAATGACAATGCAGGATATATCTCACTTCGTGACCGCCTGATGGCAGAGAATGCGATGTGGGTACTCGATCAGGAAAAGGTTCGCGATAATGACTGCATTTTCATAGCCGAACACAACGGACATATTGAGCAAAACGGAAGCTACGACAAAGATAATAAGGTAATGGGTGCACTTCTGGCGGATGAACTCGGAGATGCGTATTTTGCAATCGGAACGGACTTTTACAAGACAAGCTGCAATCTTCCGAAAATAATCCGCAGACGGTTCATATCATTTTCGGTATAGATGCGGTATCCGTTTTCTTTTCTCTGTGGCTTTTGGATCAGCTCCCACTCTTCATATTTTCTTACGGTGTTGGGGTGCAGACCGGCGAGCCTTGCGATTTGCCCCGTGGTATAGGTTGTGCTCATTTTTGTTCCAATCTCGTGTAATTTGCTTCTCATTGTACCACAATTACAAATAAAAAAATATAAAATAATTCCATAAAACATCTTGAAATTGTGTGTAAAAAGTGCTATCATGGATGAGGTCGTAGGTCAGCGGCTTCCTATTTTCGGGATGTGGCTCAGCTTGGTAGAGCGTTGCGTTCGGGACGCAAAGGCCGCAGGTTCGAATCCTGTCATCCCGACCAAGACAAAGAAAACCTCTTTATGAGGTTTTTTTTGATATAGAGAAGAATTTCGGGGCTGTGAAGAAGGTATGCAGGCGGTCAAATTCTTCAAGTGGGAATAGTGCTTTCGTCGTGCAAGCGAAAATTACATTAAAACGCCTTTTTGGTGCAAAAAATATAGTCGAATTTTACTTTTAGTACATTTCCCTTGGGAGAAGGCCGTGCATAGAAGCGAATAGATAAATGTGTAAATCCACATTTTGTATGAGCATGGCGTGAGGCACTACATATAGTGATACCTCACACAAATGCGAAAGCCAACTGTCAATTGATGGAATGGATCGTTACATCAAACGTCCGAAAAACACAAAAAAATGTAATTTTCGCATGAACCTATAAATTTACAGCCGCCGTCATGCCTCTACAGAACGCAAAAATCGGTCATTTGCATAAAACAACCGATTTTTTTACAATGACTGCGCTTCTATCCGAAATAAGGCAGAATCATTTGGATGAAGCTCCACAGGAGTTTGAGACCGTAGAAGATGATGACGACACCGCAGATAATGTTGATAATACGCAGTGCTTTGTCATTGAATTTGGCACTGAATAATGAAACGATGGTTGCAACGGAAGTGAACCAAATAACAGAAGCACTTGCAAAGCCGCCTGCGAAGAGAAAATCGGTTCCGGCAGGAAGCGTTGCTTTAAAGGCACCCAGCATCATCGAACCGTCAATCAGAGCCTGCGGGTTAAACCAGGTAACAACACATGCGGTCGTAATTACTTTTGCAATCGGAATATCGACCTTCGTATTGCTGTCCATGGTATCGTGAGCACGGACGAGTCCATGTCCTATCCAGATTACAATTAAACTTCCTATACCTAAAATAATCATTTCCAAGATTGGGGAGGCACTCATGATAGCACCTATGCCAAAAAAGCATGCCATACCCAGAGTGATATCAAAGAAAATGATAATCAAAACGGTTAAATATACGCGGCTTCGACGCTGTGTGAGGGCTGTGTTGATGAGAAACAAATTCTGAAGACCTATCGGCGCACAATATGCCAGACCAATCGTCAATCCTTGTAAGTAAATATCCATAAAAATCCTCCGTATAATTTCACAAAATAAACTTGCTCTTTTTTTCTTACCTGATATAATTATATTACCAACCATAAACGCTTGCAATAACGCAAAAAAAGATGAGTAAGTAAGAAAAAACTTACCGCAGGAGGAACATAAATGATAGAAACTCATTACGACTGTCCTTGTCTTGAAAAATGTCCGCTGAACTATGCAATGTCAATTATAGGCGGTAAATGGAAGATGCAGATTATATGTGCACTGAACAACAAAGGAACGCTCAGATATAACGAACTGAGACGAAAAATGGACAAAATATCAAATACGGTGCTTGCGGCTTCGTTGAGGGAACTGGAGGAAGAAGGACTGGTAACCCGGAAGGTGTATATGGAAGTGCCAATTAAAGTCGAATATGCGACGACGGAGCTTTGTGACAAGCTGATGCCAATACTCGAAGGGCTCAGCGACTGGGGTGAGGAACTGATGGCTGCCAGAGGACTTCCGACAATAGCGGAAGTGAAGGAAGACCAAGGAGGACCGAGAAAATGAAACTGATTTCATGGAATGTAAACGGTCTGCGCGCGATTATGGGAAAGAACTTCATGGAATTTTTCAATAAAGCGGATGCGGATATTTTCTGCCTGCAGGAAACCAAACTGCAAGAGGGGCAGATCGATATGAATTTACCGGGATATCACCAATACTGGAATTATGCCGAAAAAAAAGGCTACTCCGGGACGGCGATCTTTACGAAAAAGGAGCCGAAAAATGTGACATACGGAATCGGTATAGATGAGCACGACCGGGAGGGGCGCGTGATAACGCTGGAGTTTGATGATTTTTTCATGGTCGATGTGTACACACCAAACTCGCAGAACGAACTTGCAAGGCTTGACTATCGGATGACATGGGAAGATGCTTTTCGTGAATATCTGCTGAAGCTCAAGGAGAGCAAGCCTGTAATCGTGACCGGAGACATGAATGTCGCACACAAAGAAATCGACCTGAAAAACCCAAAAACAAACCGCAGAAACGCAGGTTTTACAGACGAAGAACGCGGCAAAATGACCGAACTTCTGGATAGCGGATTTATTGATACCTTCCGGTATTTTTACCCGGATGCTACAGAGATTTATTCGTGGTGGTCGTATAGATTCAAGGCAAGAGAACGGAATTCCGGGTGGAGAATTGACTATTTTCTTGTGTCCGAAGAACTAAAGGAGCGTCTTTCGGATGCTAAAATTCATACGGAAGTAGCCGGGTCCGACCATTGTCCGGTCGAACTTGACATCAGATAAAGGAGAGAAAACAAAATGCGTACAATCGGTTTTATCGGAATGGGCAACATGGCGCAGGCACTTGCCGTGGGAATGATAAAGGGCGGAAAAATCATAGGAGAAGAGATATTTGCTTTTGCGCCGCATCAGGAACGCCTGCACGAAAATGCAAAACGAATCGGCTTCCGGGCATGTGCGTCTGAAGAGGAAGTGATTGAAAATGCGGACCTTGTGGTTTTGGCATGCAAACCCTATCAGATTGCCGGCGTTATCGGTGAAAACAGACAGGCGCTGCAAAACAAAGCAATCTTAAGCATTGCTTACGGATGGGATTTTGAAAAGGCGCAGGAATATCTGCCGGATGGTGCACATTATCAGTATATGATACCGAATACTCCTGTTTCCGTGTGCAGCGGGATTTTGCTTGTCGAAGAGAAAAACAGCTTTTCAGAAGAGCAGGCAGCGTTTGCGGAAGAATTGTTCGGAAGTTTGGGAAAATATATGAAGCTGCCGACGCCTTCAATCGGTGCGGCTAACGCTTTGGCGGGGTGCGGCCCTGCATTCATCGCAATGGTGATAGAAGCGTTGGGCGATGCGGCGGTTAAACACGGACTGACGCGCGAGCAGGCGTATGCTTTGGCTTCCGGAGTTATGGAAGGGACTGCAAAGCTTCAGCAGGAATCGGGAATGCATCCGGGGATACTCAAAGACCAGGTATGCTCTCCGGGCGGTGTAACCATCAAGGGCGTTGCGGCACTGGAAGAAAACGGAATGAGAAATGCTTTTATGAAGGCAGTTGATGCCACATTCTAAAGCGGAACAGGGGGAAAATACAGTGAAAGAAGCGGTAAACAAAAAACAGTATACCGAAAAATGTTATCTCGACACATACCGGGTAGATCAAAATAAAATCGGAAAAGCTTCGGGCATATGGCAGCTCATGCAGGAATCTGCATGCCATCAGATGGAAAATCAGAAGCCTTCCTACTCGGATCTGCTCGATGAGGGAAAAGCGCTCATGCTTGCGCGCGTAGATCTTGCAATACCCGAAGAGGTTTTTCTTGACGAAAGGCTGACTGCAAGTTCCTGGCCCTGCGAGAGCACGAGAGCTACTTTTCTCAGAAACTATACCTTGACAGAAGGAGACCGGATTGTGGCGATTGCCGACACGCAGTGGAGTCTTGTCGATACGCAAAGCCGCAAAATCCTCAAGGTCAGCGACGCAGATTTTTCGAATTACTGGATGGGAGAACACAGACTTCTGATAAAAGATAAATTTAAAATCACGAAAGAAACCGCACAGTTCATGCACACGGTGGGCAGCAAAACGGTTAGCTACAGCGATTTGGATTACAACGGTCACATGAACAACACCTACTATCTGGATGTGCTTTGCGACTTTATATCGGAACTTGCGGCGGGCACGCACCGGGTGAGTTTTGTGCGAATTCACTACAGCAAGGAAGCACCGCTCGGCGACTGCCTGAAGGTCATCGCAACGGATGCAATTCCTGTTTCGGATGCCGATGCAAAAGAATACGGCGTTCCGGCAGAAATCAAATATATTTTTAAGACGGAAAAGGCAGACGGCGAACTGAATGTGGAAGCGGAAATCGTTCTCACAAAAATCAGCCCGAAAATCACATAACTGGATATGTATCCCTTTCGCAGAAGGAAAGGGAATGATCTATGAATAAAATCCGCAGTGCGGATCTCGGAAACCGCGCCATTACCGAAAGAGACGCGGTACAGTTATTATGCATGCGGCAGGATATATTATACTTTGCATTTTTTTCTAAAATATGATATAGTATGAGAGTCAAAAGAGAAAAAATGCAATTGTCAGATGAAAATGATTTAAGAGGTAGGAACATGGTTACTTTTTTGATGGAAAAACTGAACATTGTTTTCGACGGGGTATTGCAGCCGCATGAAATCGTTGCAGCAATTGCTGCGGTTTTGCTTGTAGCGGCGGTTATAGGAGTGGCAATCGCTTTGATAATGAAAACAATCAGAGATGTAAACCCTCGAAAATCAACGATTTTCAGTCACCGTAAGAACAAATACAAGAACCGTATCGGTAAGAACAATAAGAAATATATGTGATCAGCGTTATGTAGCCCCGCATCTGCGGGGTTTTCTTTTTGCCTTTCAAGGCGGAGCATCAGTTAGAAGCGATAACCGTTGGTATCACAGCATTGACAAGCGATGCCCGATACAGTACGGCGGCTTACGCTGTTTCTGCGACAGCTGTTCGAATCCGAATTGTCATTGGAAGAACATCCGCAGCCTATGGTGTTTTTGACTGCATTCCATTCATCGCACTGCCCCACATCGTCGCATGCAACGGCAACTTCCGTGGCATTAAGAGCAAAGAGTGAAGGGCGGATAACCTGCAGGAACATATTCGGTGTAACGACGAGATCACCTTCAATTGTAAGATTGAAAGCATCTGCACAGCCGGATGTGGAATCATTTACAGTGATTTCCGGATTCAGCAGAACCGCGCATGCGTCGAAGTCGAATACCAGAATAGGGGAAACACCTCGAGCCTGGCACGGAATTTCGGCGCAGTTTACAGCGAAATTATTGCTTCCGGTAAATGTTACCGGGATGTTTGCATTGGATTTGCAAGTGAGCTTAAAGTCGCAGCTTCTTCCGTTTGTCGTTACGAAGCCTTCCAGCACGATTGTAATGAGAGCCGTCCAGGGACCTTCGGTCTCCACAAGAATAAAATGCCCGTTGTTGTCACAAGCTTCCGGGCAATTCCTTGCCGTGCCGCAGCCACCGCAGATATGTCTGTCAACAGGTGCACAAGGGCATTTTGTGATTTCCGGCATAATGCCGCTCAGATCCGCGACATATCTTCCGTCCTCGAATTCGAGTCCTGTTACTTCAAAACCGTCTACTGTCACATCGTCTGCATCAAATTCCGAAGAAGGGGAAAGGCTGAGTGCATTGACGGTCACGCAGCTGTTTGTCACGGTGAATCTGCTGTCACAGTTTATGCCGCCGCAGCATCCGCATCCCGAACTGCATCCACACCCGGAATTGCATCCGCACCCGGAATTGCATCCACACCCGGAATTGCATCCGCAGGAATTTGTGCTGCGGATATTCAGCGTCTGCGTGAAGTTCTCTTCGTCCGCCTGCAGATCAAAGATCAGCGGGCAGGAATCTTCCCTGGTTTCAAAAAATATTTTATTTAAAAAAACTCTGTTTTGAACATTGCCTGCCGAAGCGGCGTCCGTTCTGTTACATGAACAAGCCATATTTTAGATACCTCTTTTCTTTCTTTATGTTATATGTATATGCTTCGGACATCCAGTGGGTGAGAAAAGGGGAACCTGTGGTGGAAAAAACACAAAAAAATCACATTTACTATTGAAAAGTGGTTAAAAGTGGTGTATATTGGATGTAGTATCATGAAATAGGTGTATTGCCTTTAAGATATACCGACGGAAGGAGGCGTATGATTCATGTTTATGGGAACCGTATATAACTCAATAGATGAAAAAAACAGAATGATCGTGCCTTCCAAGATGCGCGCCGGCCTCGGTGAAAGATGTGTTTTGACCAAGGGTCTTGACAAATGTTTGTATATTTACACAACCCAGAGCTGGCAGAGCCAAATGGAGAAAATTGCGAAATTACCGGAATCCGATCCGAAAGTGAGAATGTTCATAAGGCATTTCTGTGCAAACGCTGCGGAATGTGAATTTGACAAACAGGGAAGAATCGTGATTCCACAGGAACTCAAGGCGTATGCCGGCATAGAGAAAGAGCTGGTTACCATGGGTGCAATGACGAAAATAGAGATTTGGAGCAAAGAAACCTGGGATGCACCGGACAATGACAACAAGATGGATCCTGCAGATTTTTCGAAAGCATTGGAGGAATATAATTTCTGATGGAATTTAAACACACATCCGTTCTGTTTGAAGAATGTATGGAAGGATTAGATATTCGTCCCGACGGAATCTATGTGGACGGCACGCTGGGGGGCGGCGGACACAGCAGCGGAATCTGCGAACGCCTTTCCGAGGGGGGAACTTTGATCGGCATCGATCGTGACAGGGATGCACTTGACGCAGCGGAGAAAAGACTGTCTGCGTACAAATGCCGCAAATACTTTGTTCAAAGCAATTACTCGGACATTAAGGATGTTCTTGATGAACTGGGAATTGAGAAAATAGACGGAGCACTTTTGGATTTGGGGGTTTCATCGTTTCAACTTGACAATCCGGAGAGAGGTTTTTCGTACATGCAGGACGCTCCTTTGGACATGCGGATGAGTCAGGACGATGACTTTACGGCATACGATGTGGTCAACGGATACGATGCCGCGGAGCTGAAACGAATCATAACGAAATACGGCGAGGAAAGATGGGCATCCAGAATTGCCGATTTCATAGTAAAAGCACGAAAGGAAAGACCGATTGAAACCACGGCACAGCTTGTGGACATAATCAAGGCGGCAATTCCCGCGGCGGCCAGAAGGGACGGGCCGCATCCGGCGAAGAGAACCTTTCAGGCAATAAGAATCGAAGTGAATGATGAACTTGGACAGCTTGAAAAGGCGGTATCCGAGTTCTGTGATGTGCTGGCACCGGGCGGACGCCTTTGCATCATAACTTTCCACTCATTGGAAGACCGAATCGTGAAGGAAATTATCGCAAAGAGGATAAATCCTTGCACCTGTCCAAAGGAATTTCCGGTTTGTGTCTGCGGCAAGGTGGGAGACATTGAAAAAAAGGCGAATAAGCCGATTCTGCCTTCCCCGGAGGAAATCGAAAGAAATCCAAGGGCAAGAAGCGCAAAACTACGTATTGCACAGAAGAAGTGATAAATTGACAAGGAGACGAGATGGCAGCTATCAACAGAGCTTACACATCTGAATACTCGACTTTGGGACAAGCCTATCAGCCAGGACAGTGGGCATATCCTGTGCCGGAAACAAATTCTGCTGCACCGAAAGTAAAGAGAACGCGTCAGAGACCGGAACTTGAAACCAAAGCACCACAGGCAGATACAGCCGTCATCACACATAAGATGCTGAGACGGGCGGTTTTGCTGCTCATTTTTGCAGGCGCGGTGCTCATATCCACCATCTGGATGAGTGCGAAAGCGACTGAGATTAAATATGAAATAAACAAGATAAACAGGCAGAATGTCCTGCTGCAAAACGAGATTTCGATGCTCGACATCAAGATTGAAAGCGCCAACAGCATTGAACTGATTGAGGAATATGCAACCGGAGAACTGAAGATGCAATATCCGAAATCGCAGCAGTGCATCTATGTGGATACGTCAAAGTCCGCGCCGGATGACTTGGTTGACAGAATCAAAGAAAAAGCTTACAAAGAATAAATAAGCAAACAAAATAATATAATTTCATAAATGAAAAGGAGCCAGACAACTTAATACCAATATGAAGTCTGGCTTTCTGTTTGAGGGAGGAACATGAGAGCACAAGTAACGGTAAAAAACAGAAGAAGAATCGCATTGGGTTTTGCAATTATTGCATTGCTCTTGATTGCGCTTGTGTTCAGAGTGGCATGGATACAAATCGTTGATGCCGAAGAGCTGAGCCAGAAGGCGATTGACCAGCAGACAAAGGACACGCCGATAGAAGCAAAGCGCGGCACGATATACGACAGAAACGGAAAGGAACTTGCGACGAGCACGACCTGTTATACGCTGTGGGCGAGACCACCGCAGATCAAACTCAAAGAAGGTAAGACAAGACCCGACAGCGAAATCAAGGCTTTTGCAGGAGAAATCGCAGGAATCATCGATAAGGACTCCGATGAAGTCTATGAAAACATGAAGAAAAATCAGGCTCTTGTAAGAATTGCAAAATATCTTGACAAAGAGACTGCAGATAAGCTCCGTAAGCTCAAAATTTCGGGAATCGAGCTTTCCGAAGACACGAAGAGGTATTATCCGCTCGGCAATTTTGCGTCCCAAGTGCTGGGAAGTGTCAACGACGATAACATGGGACGTACGGGGATTGAACTGCAGTATGACCAGTATCTGAGCGGAGTATCCGGAAGATGGGTAAAGAACACCGATCTTTTGGGCAATGAACTTGTGAAGGGTGCCGAGGAATACTACGAAGCACAGGACGGACTGAATGTTGTAATGACCCTTGACGAAGCAATTCAATATTATGTTGAAAAGGCTCTCGAAAAAGGCATGAAAAAGACAAAAGCGGACCGCATCATGTGCCTTGTAATGGATCCGAAGACCGGAGATGTGCTGGCAAGTGCAACGACTCCGGGTTATGACCCAAACAATGCAACGGAGCCTCTCGCAAAAGACAAGAAAAAATATGACAAAATGTCTGCAGACGATAAGAACAAATACCTTTTCAGCCTTTGGAGAAATCCGCTTGTGAGTGATACTTACGAACCGGGTTCCACCTTTAAGCTGATAACCTCTTCCTCCGCAATTGAGGAAAAAGTAATCAACGACAACACGACTTTCCATTGCTCGGGAAGCTTTACCGTTGCCGGCGTGAGACTCCACTGCTGGACGCACGGTGCACACGGCACGCAGACGATACGCCAAGCTGTCGGAAATTCTTGCAACCCTGCGCTTGCAAAGGTTGCGTCGCTGATGGGCAAGACCAGATTTTACAAATACCTTGATTTGTACGGTATCACCGACAAGACCGGCATCGACTATCCTGGAGAATCGGGAGCAATCGTACAGAACATAGATAATGTCGGCCCGGTTGAACTTGCGACGATCGGCTACGGGCAGGGAATTTCGCTGACGCCGATTCAGCTGCTTACGGCGGTAAATGCCATCGGAAATGATGGCGTGCTTCTGCAGCCGCGATATGTAAAAGCCCTTACGGACAGCGAGGGCAAGGTTGTGGAATCCTACGAACCTACCGTGGTCCGCAAGGTTATCTCCTCAGCAACAGCCAAGAAAATGAGAAGCATAATGCAGTATGTAGTAGACGAAGGCGGCGGCGGAAATGCAAGGATTGCGGGCTTCCGTGTCGGAGGAAAAACAGGAACGGCAAACAAGATTGACGCCGGAACGGGAAAATACGGAAAGTACTACTACAGCTCTTTCATCGGCATGGCACCGATGGACGATCCGAAAATTTCGATTCTGGTGGTTGTGGACAGTCCGAAGGGCTCCTACTACGGCTCGATGGTCGCAGCTCCGATTGCAAAGGATATCCTCACGGATGCACTCCGCTATCTGAATGTCACACCGAAATACAGCAGTGCGGAGAAAAAAGCTCTCCAAAGCGGATATACAACCGTGCCGAATGTCGTCGGCAAGGAATTCAGCGAGGCTGCCGGAATTATCGGAGGCAAAGATTTGAAATACAGCAGACCGAAGTCAGCTAAGAATGACGACGAGTTCATCGTTGTGGACCAATATCCAAAGGCGGGCACAAAAGTCAAGAAAAATTCCGTCGTATATGTATACAAGGAGTAGGAAATCAAAACAATCATAAAATAAAGAGAATGGGGAAGCCATGAGACTTGAAGCTTTACTGAAAGGCGTGGACTTTGACACAGTCTGCGGCACTTTGGATAAAGAAGCGGGGACTTTGATTTACCATTCAGACAAAAGCAGCCCGGATGCAGTGTTTTTCGCAATACGGGGCGAGAAAACAGATGGGCATCAATTTACAGAAAAAGCAGCCGAAAAAGGTGTAAGAATCTTTGTGGTCGAAGACAGCAACGGGAATTTTCCCGACGGAGCAACGGTACTTAAAGTAAAGGATGCAAGACAGACACTTGCGGCCGCGTCGAGGAATTTTTTCGGAAAGCCCGACGAAGGGCTTACGATGATCGGCATAACCGGAACCAAAGGAAAGACCGGAACTTCGTTCATGCTCAAGGCGATACTGGAAAAAGCGGGAATTAAAACCGGAATTATCGGAACCGTGAAACAGGGGTTCGAAGGGCATTATCGGGAAGCAGAAAACACCACGCCTCAGTCGTTCGAGATATATGAGATGCTCCGTGAGATGGCCGATTCGGATTGCCGTGCAGTCGTTACGGAAGTGTCATCGCAGGCACTGAAGCAGCACAGAACCGATGGGATTGAATTTGACATCGGGATTTTTACAAATCTGAGCCCCGACCATATCGGCGAGGGCGAGCATAAGAATTTCGAAGAATATGCGGAGTGCAAGAGCCGGCTTTTTCGGCAGTCACGTCTTGCGGTTCTGAATGCGGACAGCAAATATGCAGCTCGTATGACAGAGCATTCGGGAATCGCGGAAGAGGTTTTCTTCGGACTTTCGGAGGCAAAAGATATTCATGTTTTTCGTGACGGTTCCGTGCTGGGGACGGAATTTGTTTTTCACGGAGAAAAAATCAGGCTGCCCCTGCCCGGCAGATTCAATATTTACAATGCATTGGCGGCAATGACGGCGGCAAGCCTTCTGGGCATTGAACCTTCCTGCATGCGCGAGGCACTTGAGGATATAAAGATAAGGGGCCGCGCAGAACTCATCCCAACCTATGCGGATTACACGGTCGCGCTGGATTATGCGCACAACGGAGTTGCCATGAACAGCTTTCTTGAGGCAATGCGGGAATATAATCCAAAACGGCTTATCGCGGTGTTTGGCTGCGGCGGGGAGCGGGATCACAAGAGAAGAACGGAAATGGGGCTTGCAGCGGGAAATCGTGCGGATCTTACGGTCATAACTTCGGATAATCCGCGAAACGAGCCGCCGGAAAAAATAATCGACGAAATTGCAGAGGCTGTCGCGAAAACAGCCGGAAAGTATGTTATAATTGCTGATAGAAAACAAGCGCTGGAATGGGTGATAAAACAGGCACAAAGCGGCGATATCATTGCGGTATGCGGCAAAGGTCACGAAACCTATCAGATCATAGGCAGCGAAAAAAAGCATTTTGACGACAGAGAAATCATTACAGAAATAATTGGGAGAGAAAAATGAGAGAATTTACGATTGCCGAGGTTGTATCGGCTGTAAAGGGCAGATTGATATGCGGAAGCGGAGACGGATCGGTACTTAAAGTCTGCACTGATTCAAGGCTTGCGAAGCCTGGTGATTTGTTTTTTCCGCTGATCGGCGAAAAAAACAACGGGCATGATTATCTTGCACAGGTGTTTGAGAGAGGATGTCGTTCGGTCATTGTCTCCGAGCCGGAGAAGATTCCGAAAAGGGCCTTTTTGTCCGACGGCATGCAGCCGGATGCGATTTTGGTGGAGAACACCACGAAAGCCTTGCAGGATTTGGCGGCATATTATCTCAGCACGCTTCCGATTAAGCACAAGGTTGCCGTAACCGGCAGCGTCGGAAAGACGAGCACAAGGGATATGATGTATTACATCGCATCCATGAAATACAAAACGGGCAGAAACATCAAGAACTTTAACAACTGGTTCGGTCTTCCGCTCAGCATATTGGAATTTGCGCCCGACACAGAGGCGGCAGTTCTTGAAATGGGGATGGACAATTTCGGACAGATTGAGACGCTTGCACGGATTGCCGAGCCGGATATTGCATTGATAACCAATATCGGAATTTCGCATATCGAAAACCTCGGAAGCAGGGAAGGCATTCTCGAAGCAAAGATGGAAGTCACCTCATGCTTTGACGAGGACTGCATGCTTATCGTAAACGGCGACTGTGACATGCTTTGCAGAGAGAATGTGGCAGGCCCGTATAAGCTGATAACGGTGGGAACGGATGAGCAGAACGAATATGTTGTAAGAGACATTTGCGATTTCGGCGATAAAGGTATAAAATATACTTTAATCCATAATGATAAATCGTATATCGTGAATTTAAATGTGCCCGGTGCGCATAATGCATTAAACGCCACGCTCGCAATTGCGGCAGGCGAGCAGATGGGCATCGGCATTGAGACATCGGTGAAAGGCCTTTCGGAGGCGCAGCTTACCGAGAAAAGGCTGAACATCAAGGAAAAAGACGGCATCAAAGTCATAGACGACACATACAATGCCTGTCCGGCGTCCGTGATGTCTGCAATTACCACGCTTGCCAATACCGAGGGAAAGAGAAAAATCGCAATCATAGGCGATATGTACGAACTCGGAAGCGAAACCGAAGCAGCGCATGCCGAAGTCGGAAGATTCGCGGGCAGGACGGGGCTTGACTATGTAATAGCCGTGGGCGAATTTGCAAAGGGTTACGCAGAGGGAGCGGTAAGCTTTCTTCCCGACGACAGGGTGCTGTATTGCAAAGATAAGCAGGAGCTGATGCCGAAGCTTGACACGCTGCTTGCGGCAGGCGATGTGGTATTGGTAAAAGCATCGCGCGGCATGGAAATGGAAGAAATCGTTAAAGAAATACTGAAAGATAAAGAAACAAGATAGGAGCTTGCAAAACATGGACAGAATACTTATTCCGATAATCGCACTTGTTGCGGCATGGATTCTCGGTGCTGTTTTTACAAAGATGCTGATTCCGTTTTTGGAAAAAAAGCAGTTCAGACAGTTTGTGAGGGAGGAGGGACCGAAATCACATCTTTCCAAGACCGGAACGCCGAGCATGGGCGGAATTGCAATTGTTTTCGCGACAATTTTATCGGCGGTCATGGTTTCCGTAACCGTGGCGGGGAAATCGAGCGATTACAAAAGCCTAATTGCCGTACTGGTCGTAATGGTGCTCTTCGGCCTCATCGGCTTTATTGATGATTATGAAAAGGCAATCAAAAAGAATAATGACGGCATCAGCCCGAAGCAGAAGATTGTGCTTCAGTTTGTATTTTCGGCTGCGTTTGCGGTGTTCGCTTATTTCAACACGGGTTTTGCGGCAATCGGAGGAAGCTTCGTGTGGATTCCGTTTGCGGATGTATACCTGGATTTCGGCATACTCTATATCCCGTTTATCATCTTTGTGATGATCGCATTCAGCAATGCCGTGAATCTTACAGACGGACTTGACGGACTCGCATCCGGGGTTACGGCTCTCGTAAGTTTCTGCATGGTAATTCTGGGGATATACAATTTTCCGGACTTTATTACCGAACCTGTGATATACGGAGCACTTTCCGGGGCGTGCCTGGGATTTCTCATGTTCAACAAGAACCCGGCAAAGATTTTCATGGGCGATACGGGCTCGATGGCGCTCGGCGGAATGCTTGCTGCCGGCGCGGTCATGATGAAGATGGAATTTTTGGTTGCAATCGCGGGGCTTGTGTATGTGTTTGAGGCATTATCGGTGGTTATACAGGTAAGCTATTACAAGAAAACACATAAGAGAATTTTCAAGATGGCACCGCTGCATCACCATTTCGAGCTTTGCGGCATGAAGGAAAAAAATGTAGTCATGATGTTTTGGGCTGCGGCTCTGCTGTTCTGCATCCTGGCAATCGTTATAAAGAATATTTAAGAGGCGTATTATGAATAACTTGAATTTGGAAAATATAAAAGGCAAGAGGGTTTTGGTTGTAGGCCTTGGTAAGTCGGGAATCGCCGCAGTTCAGGCGATGCTGAAACTCGGTGCGGATGTTTCCGTGCAGGATTCAAAGGAGGCAGAGGCAGTTGACGGTCAGCTCCTTACGTTCCTTGAAGGCAAAGGGGTTTCGTGTTATTTTCACGAGATTCCGGAGCATGTCGAAAATTTTGATATGCTGATTCTGAGCCCGGGCGTGAATCCGGAACTTCCGTTTATAAGAGAGGCAGAAGCCGGTGGAGCCGAAATCATCGGAGAACTTGAAATCGCATACAGAATCGCAAGGGGGACCTTCATTGCGATAACGGGCACAAACGGCAAGACCACCACAACGACGCTTGTCGGTGAGATTTTTAAGAATGCAAAACGCAAGACCTTCGTTGTGGGAAACATCGGGGTGGCGGTTATTTCAAAAGCACTCGAGTCTGACGAGGATGACTGGCTCGTTACCGAAACGAGCAGTTTCCAGCTTCAGACCACGAGATATTTCAAGCCGATGGTATCGGCAATACTGAATCTTACACCGGACCACCTCAACAGGCATCATACGATGGAGGCATATGGACAGGCAAAAGCTGCAATTTTCCGTAACCAGGACGAAAACGGCTATTGCGTGGCAAACTATGATGATAAAGCCTGCTTTGCACTGACCAAGGGCTGCAAGGCGAAGATTGTGCCGTTTTCAAGAAAGGAAGAACTCGACTTCGGAGCGTACCTCAAAGGTGAAATGCTCGTGATCCGAAACGAAGAAGGCAAGCTTATCGAATTATGCAGCAGAAACGATTTGAAGATAATCGGAGATCATAATGTCGAGAACTGCCTTGCTGCGGCTGCAATCTGTTACTTTGCGGGAATCGATAGGAATATGATTGCGGAGACTCTCGTCTCATTCGGAGGAGTTGAACACAGAATTGAATTCGCCGGCGAGCTTAATGGAGTAAAATTCTATAACGATTCCAAAGGGACCAATGTCGATGCGGCGATTATCGCACTCAGGGCGATTAAAGGCAACATTATCCTGATTGCAGGCGGTGACGGCAAGGGCCAGGAATTTGACGAACTGATTAAGAATTTTGACGGCAAGGTCAAGAAACTTGTGCTGATAGGACGTGACGGAAAAATTATCGCAGATACGGCTCAGCACCTCGGATACAGTAATTATGTGTTCGGCAGGGATATGGACGAATGCGTAAAGATTGCGTTTGCGGCTGCGGAGCCGGGGGATACCGTTCTCCTTTCGCCTGCCTGCGCAAGCTGGGATATGTATGATAATTTCGAACAGAGAGGCAAACATTTCAAGGAGTGTGTAATGAGGCTGGGAATATGAAAAAACTTCTTCAGACCAACAGAAAAACCGGGGATTTGTCGATTGCGCTGATTGTAGCTGTTCTCGTAATATTCGGGACAATCATGATTTTCAGTGCGAGCTATTATCCTTCGGGTACTAACAATTACAACCCATATTACTTCCTCAAAAGGCAGCTTGTCTGGCTTGCGGTAAGTACGGCAGCTATGTGGTTTTGTGCGAAGGTGGATTATCATTTTTGGGCAAGGCTTTGGATTATTGTGCCGGTAATCTGCGCGATTCTGCTGGTTCTGGTTCTGACCCCGATTGGCGAGGAGGCCTACGGTTCGGTGCGCTGGATTCGGCTCGGGCCGATTACAATCATGCCGGGAGAACTTGCAAAAGTTGGAATGATCTTGTTTACAACCGGATATTTTTCACGGCATCCGAAATGGAGTACAAACTTTTGGAAGGGTGTCCTGCCGATTGTCGGTGTAGCGGGTGTTTACGGCGGTCTTATTATGGCGCAGCCGAACATGTCAACCGCATTTACGGTTGTGTTGATTGCAGGCGGAATGCTGCTTGTGGCAGGCATAAAGTGGAGCCATGTAGCAATTTTGGGTGCTTCCGCACTTGCTGCGGGTTTTGCGTTCATATTCATGGATCCGGACGGATACCGAAAAGCTCGTTTTATGAGCTTTCGTGACCCGTTTGCCGACGCACTTGGAAACGGCTGGCAGGTGGTTCAGTCGCTGCTTGCACTCGGAACCGGCGGTCTTACGGGCTTGGGACTTGGCAATAGTGTTCAGAAAAACCTATATCTGCCGTTTGCACAGAATGACTTCATTCTCGCAATTATAGGTGAGGAACTTGGTTTTGTGGGAATTTTCTGCCTTGTGGCTGTGTACCTTCTGCTGATTTGGCGCGGATGCCATGTTGCAATGAATGCGGCGGATTACACAGGAATGATGCTTGCGGCGGGAATTATCATGATGGTCGGAATACAGGTAGTTGTAAATATTGCGGTTGTGACATCGTGCATGCCGCCGACGGGAATTATCCTGCCGTTTATAAGCTATGGCGGAAACGCATTGCTGATTTTTATGGCGGCAATGGGAATCCTGATTAATATATCAAAATCATCGAATTTGTAATTTTTAGGAGTAAACATGCGAGTAATAGTAACTGGCGGAGGTACGGGCGGGCACATTTATCCGGCCCTTGCGATTGCGGATAAATTCAAAGAAATGGATCCGGAGACCGAAATTCTCTATGTGGGAAACGAAGAGGGCATCGAAAAAGATGTGGTTCCCAAAACAGGGTATCCGATGGAACTTGTGGATGCAAGATGGCTTGACAAATCAAGCCCGTGGCAGCTGATCAAAACAGGTGCGCGGGTGGCAAAGGGAGTACTGGAAGCAAACCGGGTAATGAGAAAATTCAAGCCCGACGTCGTAATCGGAACCGGCGGATATGTCTGCTTCCCTGTAATCATTGCGGGGAAACGCTTCGGGGCCAGGACCTTCCTGCACGAGCAGAATGCCTTCCCGGGACTTGCAAACAGGACACTTGAGAAATATGTGAACAAAGTTTTTTTGGGCTTTTCAGATGCTGCGAAATATTTTAAGGATCCTTCCAAGATGGTTGAGGCGGGCAATCCCGTGCGCAAAAGCTTTTTCAGCCTGAACAAGACAGAGGCACGCAAAAAACTCGGATTTCCGCAAGATGACTTTATCGTCTTTTCCTTTGGGGGCAGCCTCGGAGCGGAGAAAATCAATGAAGTTGCTTTCGAGCTGATGCAGGTTGTGAACGGCCACGAAAAGATGAGAATGGTCTTCGGAACCGGCAAGTGGTACTATGACAGCATCATCAAAAAAGCAGAAGAACGCGGCATCGTTCTTAAAGACAATATTCTGATCAAAGATTATATTGACGATATGGAAAACTATCTTGCGGCAAGCGATCTCATCATCAGCCGCGCGGGTGCATTGTCTGTGGCGGAGACTACGGTATGCGGCAGAGCCTGTATCCTTATTCCGTCTCCGAATGTGACGGGCAATCACCAGTATTACAATGCAAAAGCGGTTGCCGACAGAGGCGGTGCAATCCTGATCGAGGAAAAAGACCTCACGTCCGAAGGGTTGATAAAAGAGGTTATGCACCTGAAAAACAACCCGGAAATTGCAGAGAAAATGGGGCGTGCGGCAAGAGCCTGTGCACCGATGAAGGCACTGGACATCATATATGACGAAATTCAGGCAGCTCTTTAAAGGGCTGTCTTTTTTCGGTGAAAAAAATCCTGCCTCTCTATACGGCATTTTATATTTGAACATACACTCCGGATACACTTTTCACATACTATAATCAATATAGTTGGGAGGTGTATTTTTTTGGATAAATACATAATTGACGGCGGGGTTCCCTTGCGGGGTGAATATAGAATCAGGGGTGCGAAGAATTCGGTGCTTCCGATTATGGCTGCGACCGTGTGCAAGGCGGGCGTTTACGAGCTTTATGATTGCCCGAGAATCGGAGATGTGTTTGCCATGGAAGAAATTCTGCAGTCGCTCGGGGCAGGCACGAGGTGGAAAGATTCCTGTATCGTCATAGACAGCAGGAACATTTCCGAAAGCAAAATTTCAAAAGAAATGATGCAGGGAATGCGTTCGTCTGTTTTTCTGCTTGGGAGTCTGCTTACAAGGTGCGGCGAGGCATGCATTTACAAGCCGGGCGGCTGCCGGATAGGAAAACGGCCGATTGACATACATATCAACGGACTTGATGAACTGGGTTTTGAAATTGAAACCCTGGGGGAAGAGGTTAGGTGCAAGGGAAGATGCTGCGGAGGAACAGTCACGCTTCCCTATCCGAGCGTCGGGGCAACCGAAAACCTCATAATGGCAGCACTCGGAGGTCGACACGATACGATCATCAAAAACTGTGCAACAGAGCCGGAAATCGTTGATTTTGCGTCGTTTCTTAAGACCTGCGGCTTTCAAGTGCATGGTGCGGGCAGTGACACAATCTTCATAAAAGGTGGCGAATGCCTGCATCGTCAAGATACAATGTATTTCATAATGGAAGACAGAATCGAGGCGGCTACGTACATGATGGCGGTTGCGGGGACGGGTGGCAAAGCGACCTTTCGCAACATCCGTCCGGAAGTTTTGAAATCGGTAATAAACGTTTTGGAACGCATGGGAACCTCGATCAAATCATACGAAAACATTATGGAGGTAAGCGCACCGAGAAAGCTGAAAAGCCCGGGATTTGTGGTTACCCAGCCGTACCCGGGGTTCCCGACGGACTGCCAGCCACAGCTGATGACACTGCTCACCTGTGCGGAGGGGCTATGCACCATAAGAGAGGAAATTTTTGAGAGCCGATTCACCCACAAAAAAGAACTTGTTAAAATGGGCGCAAATATTGAAATCTGCGGAAAAAATGCTATAATAAAAGGGGTATCGTTTTTGTCAGGCACAGAAGTTGCCGCGTTGGATCTCAGAGGCGGTGCCGCACTCACCCTTGCGGGACTTATGGCGCAAGGGCGGAGCGAGATAAAACACATTGAACACATATCCAGAGGGTATGAAGATTTTGATAAAGGCATAAGGAGCCTGGGTGGTCTCATTGAAAGAAAAAAGGACGAAGAGCAGGAAAAAAAGAATAAACCCGTTTGTTAAGCTGCTGATTGCGGTGTTGGTGCTGGCAGGATTGTTTTTTTTCCTGAACTCACCGATTTTTACGGTAGATAAATTTACGGTGAAAGGGAACGCATATTACCTCAATGAGGAAATACTCACCATGGGTAACTGCAAAACCGGAGGGAATATTTTTTGGGGGACGGACTGCTCCGATATCAAGGCAAGGCTTGAGAAAGATGCATACATGTCGGAGGTTAAGGTGAGAAGAGTCCTGCCGGACACCATTTCAATAGAACTCAGCGAGCGCAAACAGATAGGAGCCATCGTATACGGCGAGAAGTATGTTGTAATTGACGCAAACGGAACCGTTCTGCGAAAAACGGAGGTTGATCCGAAAGTGACAGTTTTGAGCGGGCTGACGATAAGCAAACTCGAAGTGGGAGAAGTAATCGAAGTCGAAGAAAAAGTCCTTTTTAGACAGGTGCTTGAGCTTCTTAACGAGTCGGACCGTAACGGTATGTTTTTCAAGAGGATTTCCATCGGCAAGTCGACGATGAAGGCTTACATCTTGGACAGCCTTATGTGCACGGGGACTCCGGAGCATATTACGGAAGCTGTAAAAGAGGGCAAATTGCAGATTGTCACGGAGGAACTTTTTGAGCGAAAAATCGAAAGAGGCATCATAAAAATAAGCGGAGACAGCAATATCTCATTTACGCCGAAAATCGACTGATTTTTGGCTAAAAAAACGGCTAAAAAATTAGGAAAAAGAGTGCAATGCATATAAAAATATGATACAATGGAAAATATGATTGGGATACTTTGAGGAGGTACAAACGACAATGCTACAGTTTGAAACAAACATGGAAAAAGCTGCGGTGATTAAAGTCATTGGTGTCGGCGGCGGCGGATGCAACGCAGTAAACCGCATGGTGGAAGCCGAACTTAAGGGAGTTGACTTTATCGCTGTTAATACAGATAGACAGGCCCTGAACAGATGTCTGGCTCAGACGAAGATTCAGATTGGCGAAAAACTTACGAGAGGACTCGGAGCCGGAGCGAATCCAGAGGTTGGCCAGAAGGCTGCAGAGGAAACACTCGACGAGATTACCGCTCAGCTTGACGGAGCGGATATGGTGTTCATCACAGCCGGCATGGGCGGCGGAACCGGAACGGGAGCTGCACCGATCATTGCCAAGGCTGCGAAGGATATGGGAATACTCACGGTTGGTGTTGTAACCAAACCGTTTACCTTTGAGGGAGCCAAGAGAAGAAGACAGGCAGAACTTGGAATCAACTTCCTCAGAAAATATGTGGATTCGCTTGTAATCGTACCGAACGACAAACTTGTTGACAACAGTCAGAGAAACACAACGATGGTACAAGCCTTTGAGATGGCTGACAATGTGCTGAAACAGGGCGTGCAGGGTATCTCAGACTTGATCTCCGATTATGCGCTTATTAATGTTGACTTCGCCGATGTTAAGTCCGTAATGACAGACAGAGGCGTTGCACATATGGGCGTGGGACGCGGAACAGGCGAGAACAGGGCACAGGATGCCGTTAAGTTGGCAATCGAAAGCCCGCTTCTTGAAACGACCATCAGCGGGGCGAAGGCAATTCTCCTTTATGTTGCTGGTGGATACGACCTCGGAATGCTTGAAGTAAGCGAAATTGCAAATCTGGTCGAAGAGCAGGCAGACAGAGACTGCATCCTCATCTTCGGAGCGGCAGTGGACGAAGCGATGGAAAACGAAATTGCGATTACCGTTATTGCTACCGGCTTTGCGGAGGGACTCGAATTTCCGGTTAAACATTCCGAACCGGTTGACGGTGCAAGAGGGAATAAAGACGAGGCAACGACCGGATTGACCGGAGAACCTGCCGGTGACCGTGACATCTTCGGGAAAGTCGAAGGCATCGACGGCAAGGAAGTGACTCTGCAGGACATCCTCAAGAAAGAGGAAGAGGAAAAGGGAACATCCAGGTTTGAAATCCCATCATTCCTTTAATCAAAACGAGCCGGTGCAAGCCGGCTTTTGTTAAAACGAAAGGCTGAAACGAAAGACTGCTTATGAGAGAGATAACATCCAAGGACAACAGAATATACAAGACCTGCGAGCAGCTTTCGCTTAAGAAATACAGAGATAAGCTGGGCAGATATCTGATAGAGGGTGAAAACCTGATTGAAGAAGCCTTGAAGACGGGCTGCAGCATCGAGACACTCCTTGTCAGACGCGGTTACAATAAAGTCCCGGCCAAATTGGAAGACAAGGCATTCGTCCTTGACGAGAAGTTGTTCGACCGCTTGGCACAGACGGAGACGAGCCAGGGAGTGCTTGCAATCGTTGCCAAGCCGGAAACGGATGCCGGGGATTTTGCGAGTGCATCTGGGAATTTCGTGGTTCTCGACAGGCTGCAGGATCCGGGAAACATCGGGACAATCCTGAGAACAGCGGACGCGGCGGGATACCGCCTTGCGGTGGTCATGAAAGGCACCGCGGATATTTTTTCACCTAAGGTGGTAAGGGCGGCGACCGGTTCACTCTTTCGAATGCCGGTTGTTTTCATGGACTCCAATCCAGAGCTTGTGGAATTTACCAGGGCAGCCGGCAAGAAACTCGTAGCGACCTGTTTTGATACGGAACGCTGCTATTTCGATGAGGACCTGACAGACAATATTGCACTCGTGATAGGAAACGAGGGGAACGGAATCTGCAAAGAAATCATCGAAAGCTCAGATGTAAAAATAAAAATACCAATGCACGGAAACATTGAATCCCTGAACGCGTCAGTGGCGGCGGGAATCCTGATGTACGAAGCAGTAAGAGGTAAGAAAGGTTAGAAATATGCAGGATACAATTTTAGAAAAGATGGAAGAGAGAAAAGCAAGACTCGAGAAAATTCTTGAAAATTCCAGAGAAAGACTCAAAGCAATCGATACAATCCAGGATGCTGAAGATGTAAGAATCAAAGTTCTCGGCAAGAAGGGCGAACTCACCGAAATGCTTAAATCCATGGGCAAAATGGACCCGGAAGAGAGAAAAGAATTCGGCATGGCGGCAAACCAGGTTCGCAGTGAAATCGAGAAAATGCTGGATGCTTCTTTTGAGCAGTTAAAGAACAAGGCAAAGGAAGCAAAATTCAAGATGGAAAAGATAGATGTTACCGAACCGGGCAAGCTTCAGCACTTGGGAACCAAGCACCCGATTACGATTACGATTGAAGAAATCTCAAAGGTGTTCAAATCCATGGGATTCTCCCTTGCGGAAGGTCCGGAGGTTGAAACCGTATTCAACAACTTCGACGCTTTGAATGCGGGACCGAATCATCCAGCCAGAGACTGGACAGATACTTTCTACATCAACGACGAGGTTCTGCTCAGAACACAGACTTCGCCGGTACAGGTAAGAACATTGCTTAACCAGAAACCGCCAATCCGCGTTTTTGCACCGGGAAGATGCTTCCGCTGTGATACGCCTGACGCAACTCATTCCCCGATGTTCCATCAGGTAGAGGGCCTTGTTGTTGACGAAGGAATCACGATGGCTGACCTTAAGGGAGTGCTTGACAGTTTCGCAAAGCAGATGTTCGGCTCAGAAGTAAGAACCAAATTCAGACCTCACCACTTCCCATTCACGGAACCTTCCGCAGAAATGGATGTTTCCTGCTTCAAGTGCGGCGGCAAGGGCTGCAGAGTATGCAAGGGAAGCGGTTGGATTGAAATCCTCGGATGCGGCATGGTGCATCCGAATGTACTCAAAGTAGGCGGTGTGGATACAGAAAAATATACCGGCTTTGCATTCGGCATGGGCGTTGAGAGAATCGCTATGCTCAAGTACGGCATAGATGACATCAGACTTCTCTATGAAAACGACATGAGATTCATCGAACAGTTCAAGTAGTGCGAAGGAGGTTTAGAAATGATAGTATCTTTAGAATGGTTAAAAGATTATACAGAAGTTAATGTAAGCCCCGAGGAATTCTGCGACCGCATGATCATGTCGGGATCCAATCTGGAAACATTGGAAATGGTCGGAGAGGACATGCACAAGGTTGTAGTGGGCAAAATCGTAAAAATAGACAAGCACCCGGATGCCGACAAGCTTGTGGTATGCCAGCTCGATATCGGGGAAGCAGAACCTGTTCAGATTGTAACGGGAGCGCCGAATGTCTTTGAAGGTGCCTATGTTCCGGTAGCACTTCACGGAAGCAGAATACCGGGTCCGATTCACGGACAGCCAAAGCAGGAAGGCGGCACGGAAATCACCAGAGGCAAGCTCAGAGGAGTGGAATCAAACGGGATGCTTTGTTCCTTCGGCGAACTTGGATTCGAGGATAAGGTTGTGCCGGTAAACCAGAGAGACGGAATCTGGATTCTTGAGAAAGAATACCCGGTGGGAACTGATTTTGCGGAGACGATGGAACTGAAAGATGCGATTATCGATTTCGAAATCACACCGAACCGGCCGGACTGCCTTTCCATGATTGGCATGGCAAGAGAAGCCGCAGCGACATTCGGCACAAAGCTTGAATATCCGGAAACAGTATGCGGGCATGAAGAAGGAAATGCGGCAGACTATATCAGCGTTGATGTAAAGTCACCGCTTTGCAGGAGATATGTTGCAAGAATCGTGAAGGACGTTAAGGTGGAAGACTCTCCTTGGTGGCTGCAGAGAAGATTGATTCATGCAGGAATGAGACCGATCAACAATATTGTTGACATTACGAACTTCGTAATGCTTGAATACGGTCAGCCGATGCATGCTTTTGACATCGAAAGTCTCGCAGGACATAAGATTATCGTTGATACGGCAGCCGAAGGCGAAAAGTTCGTTACGCTTGACGGTAACGAAAGAACGCTGGATGACAGAATGCTGATGATTAACGACGCGGAGAAGCCGGTAGCGGTCGCAGGTGTTATGGGAGGTCTTAACTCCGAAATCACTGCAGATACGAAGACAATCGTAATCGAATCCGCGAACTTCGATGCAAACAGCGTAAGAACGACTTCCAAGAGACTCACGCTCAGAACGGAGGCTTCCGGAAGATACGAAAAGGGAATCGACCCGAACCTCTGCGAAAAGGCTGCTGACAGAGTGTGCAAGCTGATTGAAATGATCGGAGCAGGAACCGTAGTGGGCGGAAGCGTGGATATTTATCCGGAAAAAGCAGAAGCAAAGACCGTTCACGCAAGAGTCTCCAGAATCAACCACGTTCTCGGAATTGAAATCTCCAGAGAGCAGATGGTCGGATATCTGGAAAGCCTCGAAATGAAAGTCGAAGGGGAAGGCGACGATATGTATGTAACGGCGCCGACTGTAAGACAGGATATCGAAATCGAAGAAGACATCGTGGAGGAAGTTGCAAGACTTTACGGATACGATAATCTTCCGGTTACGATTCCAAAAGGAAACAACGAAGCAAGTCAGTCCTATGACAGAGATATCAAAGATATTGCAAGAGATGTAATGTGCGCGATGGGAGCAAACGAAATCCAGACTTATTCGTTTGTAAGCCCTAAGGGTGTGGATAATGTAGGAATTGAAGAGGATTCATGGGAGAGAGATTTTGTGAAAATTCTCAATCCGCTCGGAGAGGACACATCCGTGATGAGAACGATTCTCACACCGCAGATGCTGGAAGTTATGGGTAGAAATTATTCCAGGAACCTGGAAGGCATGAGAGCCTACGAAATCGGCAATACCTTCATGGCAAATCAGCTCGGACTTCCGTTTGAGAGCGATAACATGTCGATTGGTTTATACGGCAAGGACGAAGACTTCTTCACACTGAAAGGCATCGTTGAAGAGCTTCTTTACAAGCTCGGAATCAGAGATCTCGAATTTGTTGCCGAGAGCGAATACGGCGTATATCATCCGGGAAGATGCGCAAGAATTATCGCACGCCATATAGCAGAGCTTGAAAACGGTCCGGCGGAAGAAGAAGTGGAACTGGGCATTATGGGAGAAGTTCACCCGGATGTAGCCGAAAAGTACGGAATTGGTGTAAGAGCATACTGTGCGGAACTTTTCTTCGGAACAATGGTTGAACTTTCGAATACGATAAAACAATACAATCCGCTTCCGAAATATCCGGCAATGACAAGAGATATCGCACTGGTTGTCGATGAAGACATGACAGTCGGCGAAATCGAGAAGGTAATCTGGGGTGCAGGTGCCGAAATTCTGACGGGAATCAAGCTTTTCGATATTTACAGAGGAGCACAAGTAGGACCGGGCAAGAAGAGCGTTGCGTTCACGCTGACATACAGACACGCAGACAAAACTCTCAAGGACGAAGACGTGCAGATTGCACATGCAAAAGTCCTTGATGCATTGAAGAGGGAGCTCAATATCAACCTCAGAGAAATGTAGGCGGAGGAATTAGGATGGAAGACAGAAAAGCCTGCGTCAGAATTTATGGGCAGGATTATACAATCTCCGGAGAAAGAGACGAAAAAACCATCATAAAAATCGCAGCGTATGTTGACGAAAAAATGCGCGAAATTTCGAAATACTTTACGGCAGGACCGCAGGGATCGCTTGCAGTCCTTGCCGCTGTTAATATTGCCGATGAATATTTTGAGGCAAAAACGAAGATTTCCGAGCTTGAGGCCAAGGCCCGCCAGACGGAGAAGGATTCCGAGCATTACATGAAGATGTGGGATGAAGCAAAGAGAAGCTTCATGCAGTACAAGGAAGAGGCGGCAAAGTCCGCTGAGGAGCGTAGGCAGAGCGAGGAAAAATACCGCAAACTGGAAGAAAAATGCAGCGAATTCGAAAATTCCTATTTCGATTTGCAGATGGAAAACGTCCGGCTGAAAAACGAACTCGAGAAATTACAGAGGAATACATGAACAAAAAAGCACTGAAGGTTTTAGAGTACAACAAAATAATTGATATGCTCAAGGCACAGGCTTCCTCACAGATGGCTAAGGAAAGACTTGCGGCTCTTTTGCCCGAAACGGAAATTCACCGCATCAGAGACGGGCTTGAAGAGACGAGCGAAGCTGTGCAGGTCATAGTCAAGAAAGGAGCACTCCCGCTCGGCGAGATTTATGACATCTCGAATTCTCTGCATTTTGCGAGAAAGGGCGGAACCCTGACGATGCGCCAGCTCCTTCAAGTGCTGTATAATATGAAGGTTACGGGCAATGTAGTGCCTTTTCTGAAAAATGATATTGAGGATATCCCCGTAATCAGAGGAATGTCCGATTTGTTGGTTGTTTTTCGCGAGCTTGCGGACAGGATCGACCGATGCATATTATCCGAAGATGAGATGGCAGACAGCGCTTCCGCCGAATTAAAAAATATTCGTCGAAGCATTGCACGCCAAAACGAGGCAATCAGAAGCAAGCTGAATCATATACTGAATTCATCGGACAACAAATCGCTCCTTCAAGACGCAATCGTTACGATGCGCGACGGACGATATGTAGTTCCGGTCAAGGCTGAGCACAGAGCGAAGGTTCCGGGAATCATTCACGACCAGTCATCGAGCGGAGCCACGCTGTTTGTGGAACCGCAGGCAGTGGTGAATCTCAACAATGAGCTGCGCGAACTGGAACTGGCGGAGAGAGCTGAAATCGAAAGGATTTTGGGAGAACTTTCGTCGGCAGTCGCCGAGCATTTTCACGATTTGCTGAACAATCAGAAAATTTTGATAGAACTAGATGTTATTTTTGCAAAAGGGAAGCTTTCCGCGTGTATGCACGGCGAGGAGCCGCAGATTAACGACGAAGGAATTTTGGACCTGAAACTGGCGCGGCATCCGCTCATTGATGCGAAAAAGGTTGTGCCGATCAATGTCTCAATCGGCAAGGAATACCGCACGCTTGTAATTACGGGGCCGAACACCGGAGGCAAGACGGTTACGCTCAAAACCGTCGGACTTTTGGCGATGATGGTGCAGAGCGGACTGCATATTCCCGCTGCAGCAACTAGCAGCATGCCGATTTACAAGAATATTTTTGCGGACATCGGAGACGAGCAAAGCATTGAACAGAGCTTGAGCACATTTTCTTCGCACATGAAGAATACGGTGTATCTTGTAGGAAAGGCAAGAATGGGAAGCCTTGTCCTGCTCGATGAACTGGGTGCCGGCACAGACCCCACAGAGGGTGCGGCACTTGCAATCTCCATTTTGGAAAGGCTGGCGGCACAAGGTGCACACACGATTGCGACCACGCACTACAATGAGCTTAAGAAATATGCCATCGCAACTCCGGGTGTTGAGAATGCGTCCATGGAATTTGATGTCGAGACATTGAGTCCGACTTATCGTCTTTCCATTGGAGTTCCGGGCAAATCGAACGCTTTTGAGATTTCAAGGAAACTCGGGCTGCCTTCGGAAATTATCGATAGGGCAAACGATCTGATTGAAAAAGGTGATCTTGAATTCGAGGATGTGCTTTCGGCGATTGAAGAAGATAAGAAAAAAGCCCGCGAAGAGCGTGACGAGGCGGAAAGACTTGCGTATGAAATAAAAAAACAGCGAGAAGAACTCGATCAAAGGCAGCTTGAACTTGAAAAACGCGAAAGTAAGGCCATAAAGGACGCAAAGGAAGAAGCGAGGGCAATCATAAAAGAGGCAAAACAGACGGCCGCCGAAGTTCAAAAAGAACTTAAAGAACTTTCCAAAATTCAGAGTCTCGGTGAACGAACCGGAAGACTGGAAAAAAGTAAAAAACGCATCAAGGAAAGTGAGAACCGATATGCGGACGGGCTTGAGAAGCAGACCAACGCCAACCCGATTGAGCCGGATGAACTTGCAGTCGGAGACCGCGTTAAGATACTGACCCTCGACCAAAACGGCGAGGTTCTTACACTGCCTGACGACAAGGGCGACCTGACGGTCAAAGTCGGCATCATGAAGATAAATGTGAACCTCGCGGATTTGATGCTCATAAATGACGGAAGCAAGAAGAAGCAAAAAAACCGCGGATATGCGAATATGTATCGCATGAAGGCGCAGACCATATCCATGTCCGTCAATGTTCAGGGACAGAACCTGGAAGAAGCCCTCATGAATGTGGACAAATACATCGACGATGCTTACATGGCAGGCCTTAAAGAAGTTACCGTCATACACGGAAACGGTACGGGAGTCCTCAAAGAAGGGCTGCGGCGAAGCTTCAAGAAACACAAGCTGGTGGCATCATACCGAAAAGGTGCCTACAATGAAGGCGGAGACGGCGTCACCATTGTTAAATTAAAGGAGTAGAAATGTATATTATAAGCGGGTGTCTTCTGGGGCATAACTGTAAATACAACGGCGGAAACAACCGATGTGAAGCGGTTGTCGAATTCTGCCGGACGCATGAATATATCGTGGTCTGCCCCGAAAGTGCAGGAAATCTGCAGGCACCGAGACCACCTGCAGAGAAAGTCGGAAATCGGATTATGAACAAGGAAGGTGAAGATGTAACCGACAAGTTCTTAAAGGGTGCGGAGATATCCTTTAAGGTGTGCATGCAGATGGCGGCACTTAGGAATGAGCCGATTGAAGGTGCAATTCTTAAGGCGAACAGTCCATCCTGCGGATCAGGCAAAATATATGACGGAACATTCAGCGGCAGACTGGTGGACGGAAACGGAGTTTTCGCCTCCATGCTCAAGGCGCAGGGAATAGAAGTAATAACGGAAAAGGAGACAATAAAATGGTAGATTTTAAGAGTGAAATTGCTAAGTTAATTGCGGAACAGGTAAGTGATCTGGAAGTATCCGAAATCCGCGAAATAATTGAAGTTCCACAGGATTCAAAGATGGGGGACTATGCGTTCCCTTGCTTCAAACTTGCCAAAACACTCCGCAAAGCACCGCCGCTCATCGCAAAAGGCATCGCAGAGAAAATTGCAGAAAATGGCATGTTTGAAAAGGTAGAACAAGTAAATGCGTACGTAAATATGTTCATTTCCAAGGAAGAACTCGTAAAAGATGTTGTGGAAGATGTCCTTGAAAAAGGTGCTGACTACGGCAAGAACAACGTAGGAGAAGGAAAACCTGTAATCGTGGAATATTCCTCCCCTAACATTGCAAAGCCGTTCCACATCGGTCACATCAGAAGCACGGTGATCGGAAATTCCCTTTACAAGATTTATGATGCAATGGGATACAACGTTACCCGTATCAATCACCTCGGAGACTATGGCACACAGTTCGGCAAAATGATCGTTGCTTACAGACACTGGGGAAACAAACAGGATGTCATCGATGAACCGATTAAAACCCTGCTCAGCTACTACACCAAATTCCATGTTGAGGTTGAAAACCATCCGGAACTTGATGACGAAGCAAGAGCAACTTTTGCGAAGCTGGAACACGGAGAAAAGGAAGAAGTGGAACTTTGGCAGTGGTTCAGAGATGAATCTTTGAAAGAATTCACAAGAGTATATGACATGCTCGGAATCAGCTATGACTCCTATGCGGGCGAGTCTTTCTACTCCGACAAGATGCCGGCAATCGTGGAAGACCTGAAGAAAAAGAATCTTTTGGTAGAATCCAAGGGCGCAATGATCGTTGACCTTGAACCTTACGGTCTCACTCCGGCTCCGATTCTTAAATCGGATGGTTCAACGCTGTATATCACCCGTGACATCGCATGTGCAAAATACAGAAAAGACACTTATGATTTTTATAAGAATATTTATGTCGTTGCTTCCCAGCAGAACCTGCATTTCCAGCAGCTCAAGAAAATTCTTGAACTCATGGGATTTGAATGGGCAAAAGACATCATTCATGTTCCTTTCGGCCTTGTAAGCCTCGAAGAAGGAACTATGTCAACGCGTGAGGGAAGAGTTGTCTTCCTTGAAGATGTACTCAACAGAGCGATTGATGAAACGCGCGACATCATAAAGGAAAAGGGCGTTGCAACGGACAATATCGAAGAAACCGCAAAACAGGTTGGAATCGGTGCGGTTGTATTCAATGAACTTTCCAATAACAGAATCAAGGACTATGTTTTCTCATGGAAAAAGGTTCTTGACTTCAACGGAGAAACAGGTCCTTATGTACAGTACACCTATGCAAGAGCCGCAAGCATACTCAGAAACGCAGGCGAGGAGCTTACGGCAAAGGCTGCTTCCGGAAAGGTTGACCCGAAATATATCACAAGCCCGAGTGCATACGAACTTGCAAAATTAATTTACAAGTTCCCGCAGGTTGTTGTTGAGGCAGGAGAAAAGTATGAACCTTCCATCGTGACAAGACACATTGTTGACCTTGCACAGAGCTTTAACAGATTCTACCACGACGAACACATTCTTGTGGATAACGAAGAAGAAAAGGTTGCAAAACTTGCCCTCGTAATCGCTGCAAAGACTGCAATTAAAAACGGACTGGCACTGCTCGGAATGCAGGCACCGGAAAGAATGTAGCACCACAGGAGAGGAGAACCGATGAGATACGTTGGAGACATTTACAGACCGCCGAGCGAAGCGTACAGCTTGCTCGTGCAGGTCACAATCGGATGTTCACATAACAAATGCACATTTTGCAATATGTTCAAGGCGAAGCAGTTCAAAGTAAGAAAACCGGAGGAAGTACTCGAGGATCTTGCGTGGGCAAGAAAGCAGTACCGCAGAGTTGAGAGAATTTTCCTCTGTGACGGCGATGCGCTTTGCCTTGCAAACCATAAGCTGCTTACGATTCTTGAGTATATCGAAAAGAATTTTCCGGAGTGTGAAAGAGTAACAACCTACGGACGCGCGTCGGACGTTTTGAGAAAGAGCCGGGAAGAGCTTGAAGAACTTCGCAGACACGGTTTGGAAATGGTATATATGGGAGCGGAATCCGGAAGCCAAAAGGTTCTCGACATGGTAAACAAGGGTGAGACCAGAGAGCAGCTCATCGAAAGCGTAAAACGGCTTGAGAACGCAGGAATCAAGGCATCGGTTACCTTTATAAGCGGACTTGCAGGTCCCGAACTTTGGGAAGAGCATGCAATTGAGACAGGAACGATGATCAGCGAAATGAATGCATCCTATGTAAGCCTTCTTACGCTCATGCTTGAGCCGCCGGCGCCTCTGCTGGAAGATTACCGGCAGGGTAAATTTAAGCTTCTCACACCGGAGGAGGTCCTGGCTGAGACATGCCTGATGCTTAAATACGCAAGACCTTCGAAACCGTGCGTATTCCGAAGCAATCATGCATCCAACTATGTATCACTCAGAGGCAGTCTGCCGATGGATAACGATGCAATGATTGCATCGCTGAAAAGATGCATGGAAGACAAAGGGCTTTTGAAGGACGAGAGATTCAGAATGTTATAGTCTGATGATTTTATGTGCTTTGGTGAAATGAGAGTATTATTAACAACATTAAATTCAAAATATGTACATTCAAATCTTGCGCTCAAGTATCTGTATACCGTCACGGCGGATGAATACAGCGATCTTGATGTAAGAGAATTTACGATCAACAACGATCCGAATTACATCTATACGGAACTTGTAAGAGCAAACTATGATATGGTTTGCTTTTCTTGCTACATTTGGAATATTGAACAGATCAAGGTTTTGGCAGCCGACCTGAAAAAGGCAGTGCCGGATATCAAAATCGTGCTCGGCGGTCCGGAGGTAAGCTTTGGCGGGGCCACATTCATGCAGGAAAATACATGGGCGGATTTTATCCTCTGCGGGGAAGGAGAGTATTCCTTCTACCGTTTCATGGAAGTAATCCGGGATCCCAAGCGGCCGTTCGATACTGTTCCGGGCCTGATTTACAGGCAATCGGGAAAAATCTTCGTCAACGATGTGATTGAACCCCTGGATTTCAATTTGGTTCCTTTTCCGTATTCAATGCTGGACTGCGAAAGCGACCGGGTTGTTTATTACGAGTCTTCTAGAGGCTGCCCGTTCGGCTGCGCGTATTGTCTTTCGTCGACGGAAAAACGCGTGCGCCCGCTTGCTATGGATCGTGTAAAATCAGATCTCGGATATTTTCTGTATAAGCAGGTTATGCAGGTGAAATTTATTGACCGAACGTTCAACTATGACAGAGACAGAGCTTATGAAATATTCAAGTATCTCATAGAAAACGATAACGGAGTGACGAATTTTCACTTTGAGATCTGTGCAGATCTACTGGATGAGGGGACGCTCGGACTCCTTGCGACAGCGCGAAAAGGGCTTTTTCAAATGGAAATCGGCGTGCAGTCCGCAAACCCTGAGACTCTTGCGGCAGTGGGACGCAAAGAAAACGTGTATCCGCTTCTTTTCAACACGGAAAAACTGGTTGCTTTAGGGAACATATACACGCATGTAGACCTCATAGCCGGGCTTCCGCATGAAAGCTACGCACTATTTAAACGCTCGTTTGACAAAGTTTATTCGCTCAAGGCGGATGCCATGCAGCTGGGATTTCTCAAAGTTCTGAAGGGTACGCCTATGGAAACGCAAGCGGTCAAATACGGGATTGTGGCAAGAGACCGAGCACCTTACGAGGTGATTGCAACCGATGATATAAGCGCACAGGAACTTGCACACCTTAAAATGATTGAAAATATGCTGGATATTTTTTATAACCGCGGAGGCTTTTCGAACACCGTCGAATATCTGATTGACGAAATCGGACTCGGAGCATTCGAATTTTATGAAATGCTGGCGGACTATTACTACGAGGCAGGCTTTCAAAACAGAGACCGGAAAAAAGACGATCAATACAGAATTTTGTATGCTTTTGCAAGCTATGCCGCCGCAAAGACAGGCTTGGTAAGGCTTGAAGAAAGAGCGCATGCAAGACTTTTGCGGGATGCCGAACAAAATATGAACCCTGAAAATTTAAAGAGATTTTTAAGAAAAGGTTGGATTATAAAATGATGAATTTAGAGGAAAAAGACAGAATAGGACAGTATTTGAGACCGCGCCTTGAGGAAATTGTTTTTGATGAACTTTCGGATGCCTATCTTGAAAAAGCCGGAATCGCAGACATTCTCACCGGGGTGCCTATTCCGCTGAAAAAGAATGAACTCGGAAGCATTTCCACGCTCACGATTGCCAAGTGCATGGCATTTGTAATCGGCTGCGACCCGGAATTCAAATACAAAGAAAATTATATTGCATACATAACGAGAACTTTTGAAGTGCGTTTTGCGGACGCCCTCATCGCTGAAGGCGTGGAAACGGCGGCATCGAAGCAATCGTATGACTATGCCTGCATTCTGTTCCGTGCGGCAATGCAGATTGAGCCGGACAATGCGAACGCATACTATTGCTACGGCCGTGCATGTAAGGACGCATACGAGGCTGCGGCAGAGACTTTGGAAGCCTCGGAGGAAGCGGAAGAATTTGTCGGCCGCTTTAAAGCGGAAGCTCTTGAAGCGTTTGAGGTTGCAACGCTTAAGAATCCGAAGCTTGCGGACGCATATTATTTCCTGGGTTATGCATACATAAACATGGGGCTGTATGTAAAGGCAAAACTGACATGGGACGAGTACATGAAGCTGACGGAGGATGCCGCAGACAACGACGAAATCAAGGATATCCGCAAGGAGATTGCAGAAAGGCTTGCCACCCTTGAGAAACCGGTTGAGATTGAAAAAGGCTATAACCTCGTTATTTCCGGCCGATACGAAGAAGGAATTGCAGCTCTTTCTCCGTACAAAGAGGGCGAGTTCGCCTCCTGGTGGCCGCTTTGGTTCTATCTGGGGACCGCATACGGCGAGCTTGACGAAGTCGATGAGGCAATCACATGTTTTACGGAGGTTCTGAAATACGCTCCGAGCAACATTGAGAGCATGGAAGAACTGGTCAAGCTTTACGAAAAGGCAGGAAATACGGAGAAGGTCGAAAAATATACGAAGAAAATCGGCCTTGTAAAGGAAAATATCGAAAAGGACAGGATATTATGGAAAGAAGAAAAACAACCGGGAACGAAGCTGAACTGAATGTTCTCGTAGTGGACGGCCAGGGCGGAATGGTAGGAAAACAGATGGTTGAGGCTGTCAGGAAGATGATTCCGAATGCCGCAATCACCGCTGTAGGCACCAACACGCTGGCTACCGCAAGCATGCTCAAAGCAGGTGCGGACAGCGGCGCTACCGGCGAAAATTCCGTTGTAGTTGCGGTTCGCAGTGCGGATATCATCGTCGGTCCGATCGGGATTGTCATAGCCGATTCCCTGCTCGGGGAGATTACACCGAAAATGGCGGAAGCAATCGGAAGCAGTCCCGCAAAAAAAGTCTTGATTCCTGTGAACAAATGTAATAATATAATAGTCGGAGTGGGCAGCAGGTCCACATCTTCCCTGATTGCAGAAGCAATCGAGACGATACGTCAAATTGCGGGAATTGCATAAATCAAAAGAAAGTATTTGATAATTAATTTGTAACCAGAAGGTACGTTTTTTCCGGAAGAAAATTCGGATGGAAAAGGTGTATCTTTTATTTTTTGAAAACGGAGGATTTTTATTATGGCAACGAAAAACAGTGAAAAAACGAGAGAAATGGTAATGGCAGCCCTTTGCCTTGCGCTTGCCCTCCTTCTCCCGTTCCTGACAGGACAGATAAAAGAAATCGGAAACATGCTGTGCCCGATGCACATTCCGGTTCTGCTTTGTGCTTTTTTGTGCAGCTGGAAATGGGCTGGCGGTGTGGGTGCGGCGGCACCGCTTCTTCGCTCCTCAATCTGGGGAATGCCGCCGATGGGTCCGATTACATTCTCTATGACATTTGAACTTGCGGCATACGGTCTGATTGCATCGGCAATCTACCGCAGACTCCCGAAAAAAACATGGAGCATTTATGTTTCCCTTATCACCGCAATGGTCGGCGGGCGAATCGTATGGGGCATTGTCTCCATGATTTTATACGGAGCGATGGGCATGTCTTTCACATGGCAGATGTTTGCAGCAGGGGCTTTTATCAATGCCGTGCCGGGAATCATCCTGCAGACTGTAATAATACCCGTTATTGTTCTCGCACTTGAAAAAGCCGGTGTGGTACGCAAATAAGCATCCGGTAAAAAAGTTAGGCAAAATGTGAAAAAATAATTGCAAAAAGTCTTGACAATGCCGACACAATAGAGTATAATTTCTATTGTTGTCGGTAATGGAATATGTGCTGACACGAAGGTGTTCCGAGGTAGCTCAATGGTGGAGCAGGCGGCTGTTAACCGCAAGGTCGAGGGTTCGAGCCCCTCCCTCGGAGCCAATTTTTTTAAAAATGCCCATAAAGGGCGAGAACCCGAGAGGGCAGAAAGCTCCGGAGAAACTTTCTGCGCGAAGCCGTGCGTGGCACGAGCGAAGCGGATTCAGCTTGCATAGCAAGCGTGAGCCCCTCCCTCGGAGCCAATTTTTTTCAGATTTTTTCGAGACTCTATAAATTATCTGCCGGAGTGGCGGAATTGGCAGACGCACAGGACTTAAAATCCTGCGATCCTTAC
>OLOV01000010.1_pt1 | contig 138698 bp, 127 predicted proteins | sample 1672931 | NCBI WGS metagenome assembly OLOV01 (sample SAMEA3136738, study PRJEB25190) | human gut metagenome | biome: human gut; feature: human-associated habitat; material: faeces | place: Austria | collected 2013 | reverse complement strand
GAAAGATGCATATTCTTTTCATACATCAGAAGAAAGCTTAAATGAAGAATATGATAAATTCTATCATGCATATGAAAACATATATAGAAGAGTTGGTATTCCTGAAACTGTAGCTGTTGCATCTGATACTGGTATGATGGGTGGAAATGGCGCTCATGAATTTATGCTTTTATGTGATGCTGGGGAAGATAAAATTGTAATATGTAAGGATTGTGGATATAGCGCTAATATGGAAGTTGCATACACAAGTAAATATGATATTTCATCTTCTAAAGAGGAAACCCTTACTAAAATACATACTCCAGGAATAAAAACAATAGAGGCGCTTCATGAGTTTACAGGTATTGATATATCAAAAATGGGTAAAGCAGTTATTTATACAAGACTTGATACAAATGAAATTATTGTTGTGTTTATACGTGCTGATAAAGAGGTTAACGAAACAAAACTTCGTAATTTCTTAAAAGTAGATGATGAAAAATTAGTACCAAGAAAAGAGGAAAAAGAGGATAATATAACATATGGATTTGTGGGCCCAAAAAATTTAACAAAAAATGCTATAGTTGTATTTGATAAATCACTGGAAAATGAAAAAAGTCTTGTCTTTGGTGCAAATGAAGTAGACTATCACTATACTGGACTTAGTATTAAAAGAGATATTGGTGATGTAGAGTATATTGATGTTGCAAAAGTTTGTGATGATGATTATTGTCCTGTATGTAACAAAAAGTCTTTAAAAATTGAAAAAGGAATTGAAGTAGGTAATATATTTAAACTTGGAACAAAATATACAAAAATGATGCAAATGACATATGCAGATGAAAATGAAAAAATTAACAATCCAATAATGGGTTGCTATGGAATTGGAGTTGGACGTTTAATGGCTTCAGTTCTAGAAAAAAGAGGAACAGAAAGTGCTGTAAATTGGCCTGCAAGTATTGCACCATTTGATATTCATATTTGTCCAATTGACTATACTAAAAATGAAGAAGTAAAAGTAGAGAGTGATAAGTTATATTCTACTTTAAAAGAAAAAGGATTTGACGTTTTACTAGATGATAGAAAAAAGAGTGCAGGGGTTAAATTTAAAGACTCAGATCTAATAGGGGCACCGATTAGAGTAGTAATAAGTCCTCGTAACTTAGAAAATAAAAAAGCTGAAGTAAAAATTTCTTCGGAGGCTGAGGCTAACATTGTTGATTTAAAAGATTTAGTAAGTTATGTAACAAATAAACATGAAGAACTATTAGAGGAGGTAAAATAATGAGAGATGATTATGAAGTAGTTATTGGTCTTGAAGTTCATGCTGAACTTTCAACTAATACAAAAATATATTGTAATTGTTCAACAGAGTTTGGAGCTGATCCAAATACTCATTGTTGTCCAATTTGTACAGGAATGCCAGGAGTACTTCCTGTATTAAATAAAAAAGTTGTAGAATATGCTGTAAAAGCAGGACTTGCAACAAATTGTGAAATATCAAGATTTTCTAAGCAAGATAGAAAAAATTATTTTTATCCAGATTTACCAAAAGCATTTCAAACTTCACAATATGATTTACCATTATGTGAACATGGATATTTAGAGTTTAACGTTGATGGTTACAAGAAAAAAGTCGGAATTACAAGAATTCATATCGAAGAGGATGCCGGAAAACTTATACATGATGCATATACAGGAGCAACTTTAGTTGATATGAATAGATGTGCCGTTCCTTTAATAGAAATAGTGTCAGAACCAGACATAAGAACAGCAGATGAAGCTGTTATGTACATGCAAACTTTAAAATCAATACTTGAATATCTTGAAGTATGTGATTGTAAGATGCAAGAAGGATCTTTAAGATGTGATGTAAACCTATCTGTAAGAAAAAAAGGAAGCACTGAATTTGGTACAAGAACAGAAACTAAGAACTTGAACTCATTTAAATCAATTAAAGATTCTATAGAATTTGAAACAAAAAGACAAATTGAAGAATTAGAAAATGGTGGAGTTATTTACCAAGAAACAAGAAGATTTGATGATGCAAAAGGTATTGGTTATGCTATGCGTACAAAAGAAGATGCAAATGACTATAGATACTTCCCAGAACCAGACCTTGCACCAATTGTTTTATCTGATGAGTATATCGAAAATATAAAAAATAACTTACCAGAGCTTCCACATATTAGAAAAGAAAGATATGTAAAAGAATACAAGCTTCCAGAATATGATGCACAGATACTTACATCTTCAAAAAATACAGCTAATTTCTTTGAAGAAGCAACAAAGATATGTAATAATCCCAAAGCAGTTTCTAACTGGATTATGGTTGATTTTACTAAAAAGTTAAATGATGATGAAATTGAAATTCAAAATTCAAAAGTAACACCGGAAAATTTAGCACATTTAGTTGAACTTATAGATAAAGGAACTATTAGTTCAAAAATTGCTAAAAAAGTATTTGATGAAATGTATGAAACAGGAAAAGATGCAAAGAAAATAGTTGAAGATAACGGTATGACTCAAATGTCTGATGAAGGAGCTATAAAAGAGATAGTTGAAAAGATTGTTGCTGCAAATCCAAAATCAGTTGAAGATTACAAAGCAGGAAAAGATAGAGCAATAGGCTTCTTAGTTGGTCAAGTTATGAAAGAAACTCATGGTAAAGCAAATCCAGGTATTGTAAATAAATTCTTACTTGAAATTTTAAATAAATAGAGTATGAGGTGGAATAAATGAAAAAAAGAAACATCATATTGATAATTATTTCTATAGTTTTAGTCATAATTATAGGTATTGCTTTAGTGATATTTTTAAATTATAACAATAGTATATCAAATAAAGATGAAAATATTTCTATTTCTTTAGATGAGCTCGATAAAAAAATAGAGCAAACTAATGAGTTTGAATCCTTAAAAATGAATGCTATAACGGATGATGAAGCTTCAGCCAAATTTTTAATTGATAAATCTAAAATTAAAAATATAATTGGAAGAGAACCTATTGTTCATACTAAATCAGGTATGTATGTTGTAATTCAAACAGATTTAGATAACATACAAGATGTAAAACTTGCACTTGAAAGTTATGGTAGTGAATATGAAGAACAGTGGAAAACTTATCTTCCAGATCAATATGAATTGGTTAAAAATAGGGAAATTGGTGTAAAAGGTAACTATGTTTATATGATTGTTTCTGAAAGCCCAGAAAAAATACTTGAATTGATAAAATAAAAGATAATTAAATCTAGTTTAGTGGTATAACTACTGACTAGATTTTTTATATATAAAAATAGGACTTCCACTTGACATAATTTTAACGGTTTGGTATAATAGCACTGTAAAAAATATAAATTCTAAAGAAAATTTGGAGGAATAAACAATGATAACAAATGTAACAGGTATTTCAAAGTATTATTTGGAGGAGGTCTTAGCTAAAGGAAAAAAATTTCCAAAAGGTGTTTGGAATTGTAATGAAAAATATGATAATGCCAAAGAGGTAACAGAAACTTTAATTGAAAAAGTATTAAAGTGGAGTGATGATGATATAAAGAATAAATTATCAAGAAATACATTTAGGGAAAATTCTCTTAATGGTATGTTAAATTATTTATTCAATAGCAGTCCATACAGGGCAATAGAAAATGCATATCCTGGAAAATTTAAACCTTGGGAAGTTACAAGAGTTTCAAAAAAATTTTGGAATGTGGAGACGGCTAAAGAGGCAACAATATGGTTAATTGAAGAAAAGCTTAAATGGAGTGATGAGGATGTAAAACAAAAATTATCAAGAAAAATTTTTAGGGAAAATTCTCTTAATGGTATGTTAGATTATTTATTCAATAACAGTCCATACAGGGCAATAGAAAATGCATATCCTGGAAAATTTAAACCTTGGGAGTTACCATCTGTGCACAAAAAAATTTGGAATTTAGAAACTGCTAGAGAGGCAACAATATGGCTAATTGAAGAAAAGCTTAAGTGGGATGATGATGATATAAAGGAGAAATTATCAGCAAATACATTTATAAAAAATTCACTTACTAGTATAATTTGTTTGTTTAATGGTAGTCCATATCTTGCAATAGAAAATGCATATCCTGGAAAATTTAAACCTTGGGAAGTTGCAAGAATTTCAAAAAAATTTTGGAATATGGAAACTGCTAGAGAGGCAACAATATGGCTAATTGAAGAAAAGCTAAAGTGGAGTGATGAAGACGTAAAGGAAAAATTGACTTTAAATACATTTAAAGAGAATTCTTTGAAGTCTATGTTAAATTATTTATTTAATATTGATCCACATCAGCCAGTAGAAATGCATCTTAAGATAAATTCCAAAGATTTAACACTAATATTTAATAATAATAATCTTATTATTAAATAATATTTCCCTTTTATAACAATACAAAATAGTGATAAAAAATCTAGTTTAGTGGTATAACTACTGACTAGATTTTTTTAGTTTTACTTGACATAATTTAAATAATTTAGTATAATGATACTGCAAAAAAATATAAATTCTAAAGAAAATTTGGAGGAAAAAACAATGAGAACTAATGTAACAGGTATTTCAAAGTATTATTTAGAGGAGGTTTTAGCTAAGGGAAAAAATTTTCCTTCTGGAACTTGGAGTGGTGATAAAAAATATGAAAATGCTAAAAATGTAACTAAAACTTTAATTGAAGTGGTGTTAAAATGGACATATGAAGACATAAAGAATAAATTAACATTAAATACTTTTAAAAAATACTCAGTTTTGGGGATGATGGTCAAAGTTTTTAATAGTAGTCCATATCTTGCAATAGAAAACGCATACCCCGGTAAATTTAAGCAGTGGGAATTACTATGTGCATCAAATTCATTTTGGAACTTGAATACAGCTAAGAAAGCAACAATATGGTTGGTTGAAGAAAAATTAAATTGGAGTGATGAAGATGTAAAGAAAAAAATATCTGCAAGAATATTTAAGGAAAATTCACTTGGTGGAATGTTAACTAATTTATTTAATGGCAGCCCATATCTTGCAATAGAAAACGCATATCCGGGTAAATTTAAACAGTGGGAGTTACCATATGTACCGCATTCATTTTGGAATATGGAAACAGCAAAAGAAGCAACAATATGGTTAATTGAAGAAAAACTAAAATGGAGTGATGAAGATATAAGAAAAAAATTATCCCAAAACATATTTAAAATAAATTCACTTGATGGAATGTTAACTAATTTGTTTAACGGCAGTCCATATCTTGCAATAGAAAATGCATATCCTGGAAAGTTTAAGGCTTTGGAATTTAAAAATTTACCTAAACCATTTTGGAATTTAAAAACATTAAAAGGAGCTATAATATGGTTAATTTAATAAAAACTAAGATGGAATGTTTAGAATATAAGAAAAATGACTTTAAATACATTTAGTGAAAATTTTTTGTATTCTGTATTAAATTATCTATTTAATATTAATTTATAAATACCTCTTAAGATAAATTTCAAAGAATTGATATTAATATTTTTAATTATAATCTTATTATTAATTAATATTTTATAATAATATCAAATGATGATATGTAATGAAATCTAGTTTAGCAGTATAACTGCTGACTAGATTTTTTTTAATGTTAAAATATTTTTCACTTTTACTTGACATAATTATAGTACTTTGATATACTAAATTAGTAAAAAATATAAATTCTAAAGAAAATTTGGAGGAATGTTAATGTGTAAGTCAATACGTGGAGGAATTAAAGCTATAGCTGATCAGATATGTACTAATAAGCAAAAAAATGAAGAGAATTTTTTAATGGTACTCAAAAAATGTGGAAAGCTTTCAATTTATGAGAGTATATATATTATGCAAGCTGCCATTTCTAGAAATTTTTTTAAAATCATTGATAAATATGAATATGTATTTGATAGTAAAATAAATGATTTAAATATTCTATATCAAAAGGCTTTAATTCAAAGCAATCATGAAATGTTTAGATACATATTGGACCTTGCCAAAAAGCATAAATTCAGCTTCGAAAACAAAGATTATCCCGAAGATAATGAAACTTTTTTATCCATGGCTTTAAAAATGTATAATTATCAAATTATAAACTATATTATGGAAGAAGTTGGGGATACATATGTGTTAAATAAAATTGAGGTATATAGACTTAAGGATTATTTAAGATATGTTAAAGTAGGTAGAAAATTTATAAAATTAATGTTTAATCATCTGACGGAAGATGATAAGGTTAATCTTTATTTTGATCTACTTAACAAGTAATACTATAATAAAAACAAGTGAAATTTTTCACTTGCTTTTATTATGTCTTTTTTTAAACTTGTAATAAAGTATTGAATAAACAAATGTTTTTTGATATAATTTTATTGGTGGTTATATGAGTCAAAATATAGAATTTGAATTTGATAAAAATATTCAGTATATAAAAGGTGTAGGCCCTAAAAAAGCTGAACTTTTAAATAAAATGGGAATATACAATATAAAAGATTTAATTGAATATTATCCAAGAAATTATGAAGATAGAACTAAACTTTCAAATATTATACAGTTTGTAGATGGAGAAAGTTATTTGTTTATTGGAACACTAAGCGATAGTATCCATATACAAAGAATAAGGAAAAACCTTACTATATATTCAACTTTTGTATATGATGAAACTGGAGAGTGCAAGATGACTTGGTTTAACCAAAAGTATATAAATACCAAACTTCATAAAGGTGATAAATATTTATTTTATGGTAAAGCAGTAAAAAATTACGGAATGGTTTCAATGGAGTCTCCTCAAATATATAATTTAAATGATATTGATAAAATTCAAGGACTTTATCCAATATATCCTTTAACAGCAGGCATAACGCAAAATTATTTGTTTAAATTAGAAAACGATGTATTTAAGCAAAAGCCAATCATACCTGAATTTTTAAGCAATGACTTTAGAAAAAAATATGGGCTTTGTGAAATTAATTATGCTACAGAAAATGTCCATTTTCCAAAAACGTTTAATGCAGTAAATGATGCTCGTAATCGACTTATATTTGATGAATTATTTTTACTTGAACTTGCACTAATGTCTGTAAAGGAAAGTTCAGATTTAGTAAAAAAAACAAATAAATTTAAAAAAGTAGATATATCAAAATTTTTGAAATTATTACCATTTTCTTTAACAAATGCACAAAAAAGAGTGGTAGATGAAATTGAAAGAGATATGTTAAGCGATAGAGTTATGAATAGATTGATACAAGGAGATGTTGGTAGCGGAAAAACAATGGTTGCTGCAATTTCAATGTATATTGCAGTTAAAAATGGATATCAAGCCGCAATGATGGCTCCTACAACTATTCTTGCAAATCAACACTTTGATGAACTCAGTAAGTATTTTGAAAAACTTGGAATTAAATCAGATATTATTACATCAAGTACAACGAAGAAAAACAAAAGAATCATATGTGAAAAACTAGTAAATAAAGAGATAGATATAATTATTGGGACACACTCTTTAATAGAAGATGGTATAGAATTTAATAATTTAGGACTCGTTATAACTGATGAACAACATAGATTTGGAGTAAAACAAAGATTAAAGTTAACTAATAAAGGGAAATCTGTGGAAACATTAGTTATGACAGCAACTCCTATTCCAAGAACACTTGCAATTATGCTTTACGGTGATCTTGATTTGTCCGTAATAGATGAAATGCCACCAGGTAGAAAACCTGTAAAAACATATGCTGTAGATGAAAGTTATGAACAAAGAATTGTTAATTTTATGAAAAGAAATATTGATGAGGGAAGACAAGCATATGTTGTATGTCCACTTGTTGAAGAAAATGAAGAATTAAATTTAAAGTCAGTAGAAAAAATTTATGAAAAATACAAAAATGAATATTTTAAAGATTATAGTGTTGCATTTATTCATGGGAAGATGAAGAATAAAGAAAAAGATGAAATAATGCAAAAATTTAAAGAAAACAAAATTAATATATTGATATCAACTACAGTAATAGAAGTTGGAATAAGTGTAAGTAATGCAACACTTATGATAATTGAAAACGCTGATAGGTTTGGTCTCGCAGCACTTCACCAGTTAAGAGGTCGTGTTGGTAGAGGACAGTTTCAATCTTATTGTATTTTAAAATCAAATAATAAATCTGTTACATCAAGAGAAAGATTAAAAATAATGGAAAAAAGTAATAGCGGATTTGATGTAGCAAGAAAAGATTTAGAATTAAGAGGTCCAGGAGATTTTTTTGGAATAAGGCAATCAGGGTTACCTGAATTTAAACTTGCAGATTTACTAAAAGATATTAAGGTATTAGAAAATGCACAAAAAGCAGCTAAAGAATTATTAAAAGAAGATAAATATTTGGAAAAGACTGAAAATACTGCTTTAAAGAAAGAACTATATGCAAAATTTGGCGATATGCTAAAAAACTTAGGCGCTTAATTAATTTATATAAAAATCACAAGAACTTAGAGTGTTTCAAGTCCTTGTGATTTTCAAATTTTTATACTAATTTTCTGCTTATTAAATATCCTATAAAAAACAAAATTAAAACAAATATACAGATGATAAAAAATGTAAGCAGGCTTATAAAAAATGCAGTAATAGGGCTTATTTTATCTGGATCATCTTTTAGTGTTAAATTTTTATTTGTAATTTCCCTTATTTTAAATAATTTTTTAAAAGCAAATCTAGTGTTTCCAGTTAATTTTTTATAGTCTATATTTACTGTTAAGATTGATAGACTTTGAAGTATTAAGCAAATAAATAAAGTGATAAAAGAAGATACTATCATTACGTTAGGTATAGATGGTTCTTTTATAATAAAAGAAATAATTACTTCTATAATATCAATATTAAATATATAAGTTATAATGTAATACCATATTAAAAAACCTAGGCTAAAACTTCCCATAGAAAAAAATGTTGGAAGTAATAAATAATAGTTTTTATATTCATAGTTATTGAATACTTTAAGCAAGAATTTTATAACTAATGATATTAAAATATATGCTATTAGAATTGTTATTAACGAAATTATAATATTAAATATATTTATGTTCATTTTGACTCTCCTATTAATATGATTATATTTTTTTACTCAAAATATGATTAATTTTGTAGAATAATGTCTATATTATATAATTTTACATGCAAAATGTCAATTGTATTTCAAAAATATGTAAACAAAAGAATAATGATATAAAAAAATCCCTTAATAAAAACCATTTAATTTTGTTGACTTGATTATTTATATGTGTTAAAATATATTCATATGTAAAGAGGTAGAGAATATGAAAATAAAGAAAAAAGAAATTATTATTTTAGTACTATTTATAATAGTTGTATCGGCGGGTGCGATATTTGTAAAAAACTGGTTTAGAGATAAAAAACAAGAAAAAGAAATACAAGCCTTGATTAATGTTGAATTTAATGGTGAGGCCGGTGGAACAGAAAATGCAGCATCAGGTGATACACAAAAAACAGATGATACTGTAACAGGAAATTCTATTGCTGTATTACAGATTCCATCCCAAGGTATAAAAGGAATTGTAAAAGAAGGAACTGATAATCAAACATTAAAAAATTATATAGGAATGTTTAAAGGAGCTGCTATGCCAGGTCAAGTAGGTAATTTTAGTGTTGCGGCTCATAATAACATTTATACAGAAATATTTAGAAATTTAAATAAAGTAAATATAGGTGACGAGGTAAAAGTTACAACAAAAACAGCAACATATGTTTATAAAATTACATCTAAACAGACTGTAACGCCAACAAGTATAGAGGTTATAAATAATTCAGATAAAAGAGAAATAACACTTATAACTTGTAATTATAATGCAAGTGCTAGAATTGTTTTAAAGGGTGAATTAGTTCAATAAATGTATTTCAGAACATAGATTACATAAAAATGTTGACAAAATGTAATAAAAGTAGTATAATAAAATTGTAGTAATAAAGAGGTAAATGATCTAATATATATGAAGAAAAGTAGGAGGAAAAGAAGATGAAAAAAATGAAGAATTTAAGAAGTAAAATATTTGTAATTCTAGGATTATTTGCGCTTATGATAGCCGACTTAAATCCATTTTTTGTAAACGCAGGAAGAGAAAATTTGACATATAGAAATGCAGGATATCCAGCAGCAATGTTTGATAATAATTTAAATAGATATACACAATATGGAATCTCAACAGTGGGAGGAAATCAATCATACTGTATAGATTATGGATATAAAGCACCAGCATCAGGGGCATCATTAACATATTTAAAAACAGTAAGATCAAATAAACTAGTTGCAGTAATGGCAAATGGATACCCAAATAAATCAGTAGCACAACTAGGAGCAGTAAATATAGATGCGGCATATTTAGGAACACAAATGGCAGTATGGCAAACAGTAAATGGAACATCATATACAAAAGGAAATGCCTTTGACTTAAATAAAATACAACCAGCGGCAGGGTATGAAAATGTAGTAAATAATGCAAAACAAGTAGCAGCAAAGATATTAGCAAGTGGAACGTATAATCCAACAATAAGCGTAAGTGGTGGAAAAGTAGATTATGATAGCTATGTAGAAATGAATAAAATAGGACCATTTAAGGTAAATGTAGAAGGATATAAATATACAACATTTAAAACAAGTCTAGTAAATGCACCAGAAGGATCATATGTAGTAGATAAAGATAATCACATAAGAAATGAATATAATGCAGGAGAAGAAGTATATGTACTAGTAAGTAAAACAGTAGCACCAAAGAATGTAACATTAAAAGTAACAGCAGTAGCAAATGAAAAAGTAGCAGTATTATACGGAGCAGGAAGTTCAATGCAAAACTTTGTATTTTTAGATTTCGAACAAAAAACAATAGAAGCAAGTAAACAATTTACATGGGAAAAAAGAGAAGGAAATATAGAAATAGTAAAAGTAGACCAAAATGGAGCAAGTGTAGAGGGAGCAGAATTTAAAGTAGTAGACGAAAGTGGAAAAGAAGTAGCAAAACAAAAAACAAATAAAGAAGGAAAAATAACAATAAAAGGATTACCAGTAGGAAAATATACAGTAACAGAAATAAGTGCACCAGAAGGATATATATTAAATGCAGAAACAAAAACAGTAACAGTAAAAACAGGGGAAACAGCAACAATAAAAGCAGTAAATGAAAAAATAATAGGCGGACTAGAAATAACAAAAATAGATGAAGATACAAAAGAAAAAATAGAAGGAGTAACATTTGAAGTATATAACAGTAATAAAGAAGTAATAGGAAAAATAACAACAGGAAAAGATGGAAAAGCAGTATTAAAAATAGATAATATGGCAAATGGAACATACTATTACAAAGAAATAAGTGCACCAGACGGATATATAGTAGATAGCACAATGAAAGAATTTAAAATAACAGAAGAAAATAAAATAGCAAAAGTAACAGTAACAAACAAAAAAATAAGAGGAACACTAGAAATAACAAAATTAGATGATAGTAGAGTAGCAATAGAAGGAGTAAAATTCAACATCTTAGCAAGTGACAAAAAAACAGTAATAGAAACATTAACAACAGATAAAAGTGGATATGCAACAACAAAAAAACTAGATAAAGGAACATATTACTATCAAGAAATAGAAGTACCAGATGGATATGTAAAAGATGATGAAATCTTTGAATTTCAAATAAATAAACAAAATGAAGTAGTAAAAAGAGAAGTTATCAATAAAAAAATAACTGGTAAACTTGAAATCACAAAATTAGATGATACTAGAGTTGGAATTAAAGGAGTAAAATTTAATATTCTAGCAAACGATAAAAAGACAGTAATAGAAACTTTAACTACAGATAAAACTGGTTATGCTGAAACTAAAAAATTGGATAAAGGAACATATTACTATCAAGAAGTAGAAGTACCAGATGGATATGTAAAAGATGATGAAATCTTTGAATTTCAAATTAATGAATTAAATGAAGTTGTAAAAAGAGAAGTTATCAATTACAGAGTAAAAGGAAGTCTTGAAATCTTAAAAATTGATGAAGATTCTAAAGCTCCAATTGAAGGTGTTAAATTTAATATACTAAATTCTAAAGGTAAAGTTGTAACAACAGTTACTACTGATAAAAATGGTAAAGCTGAAGTAAAAGACTTAGTAAAAGGAACATATTATTATCAAGAAATAGAAGCACCAGCTTTCTATGAATTTAACAACAAAAAAATTAAATTTAAAATCAATACTAATAATGAAGTTATAAAAGAAACAGTAACAAACAAAAAAATAACTGGTACAATTAAAATTACAAAAGTTGATGATGCAAAACAACCTGTTGAAGGTGTTGTATTTGAAATTAAAGATGAACAAGGAAAATTAGTTGATACTATTAAAACTGACAAAAATGGTATAGCAGTTTCAAATGAACCATTAGTAAAAGGAATATATACATATCAAGAAATAAGTGCACCGGAAGAATATATTATGGATACTAGTGTATATAAATTTGAAGTAAAAAATGTAAACCAAATTATTAAAAAGACTGTTAAAAATGAAAGAGTTAGAGGATATATAGAAATTACAAAAGTAGATGATAGTAATAATCCAATAAAAGGTGTAAAATTTGATATATTAGATTCTAACCATAAAAAAGTAGATACAATAACAACAGATTCTAATGGTAAAGCTACATCTAAAGATTTACTAATAGGTAAATACTACTATAAAGAAGTAAGTGCACCAAAAGAATATGTAATGGATTCAAACGAATACGAATTTGAAGTTACAGCTAAAAATACTCAAGTATTAAAAACTGTAGAGAATAAGAGATCAGCAGCATCTTTAAAAATCGTAAAACTTGATAAAACAACAAAAACACCTATCGAAGGAGTAACATTTGAAGTTTTAGATGCAAACAAAAATGTTATAGATACAATTGTTACAGATAAAGATGGTATTGCAAGAAGTAAAGATTTAGTACTTGGAAAATATTATTACAGAGAAGTATCTGCACCGGATAAATATATAGTTGATAGCAAAGAAAAATCATTTACACTTGGTGAAAATGGAGAAATATTTGAAGCAACTGTATATAATGAAGCAAAAACATTACCAGTAACTGGTGGAAGCTTAAGTTTAGATATGTTAATAGTACTAATAGTTGCAGGACTTAGTGTAGCAGGATTTACTACAATGAAAGTTGTTAAAGCAAAAAAAGAACAAAATTAATTATAAAATAATGGGTAAGGTATAACTTATCCATTATTTTTTGCTTTAAAAATATGCAACCTGTCATTTAAAAGATTACATAATATTGACAAAATGTAATAAAAGTGGTATAATAGAATTGTAGTAATAAAGAAGTAAATGATCTAATATATATGAAAAAAAGTAGGAGGAAAAGAAGATGAAAAAAATGAAGAATTTAAGAAGTAAAATATTTGTAATTCTAGGATTATTTGCGCTTATGATAGCCGACTTAAATCCATTTTTTGTAAACGCAGGAAGAGAAAATTTGACATATAGAAATGCAGGATATCCAGCAGCAATGTTTGATAATAATTTAAATAGATATACACAATATGGAATCTCAACAGTGGGAGGAAATCAATCATACTGTATAGATTATGGATATAAAGCACCAGCATCAGGGGCATCATTAACATATTTAAAAACAGTAAGATCAAATAAACTAGTTGCAGTAATGGCAAATGGATACCCAAATAAATCAGTAGCACAACTAGGAGCAGTAAATATAGATGCGGCATATTTAGGAACACAAATGGCAGTATGGCAAACAGTAAATGGAACATCATATACAAAAGGAAATGCCTTTGACTTAAATAAAATACAACCAGCGGCAGGGTATGAAAATGTAGTAAATAATGCAAAACAAGTAGCAGCAAAGATATTAGCAAGTGGAACGTATAATCCAACAATAAGCGTAAGTGGTGGAAAAGTAGATTATGATAGCTATGTAGAAATGAATAAAATAGGACCATTTAAGGTAAATGTAGAAGGATATAAATATACAACATTTAAAACAAGTCTAGTAAATGCACCAGAAGGATCATATGTAGTAGATAAAGATAATCACATAAGAAATGAATATAATGCAGGAGAAGAAGTATATGTACTAGTAAGTAAAACAGTAGCACCAAAGAATGTAACATTAAAAGTAACAGCAGTAGCAAATGAAAAAGTAGCAGTATTATACGGAGCAGGAAGTTCAATGCAAAACTTTGTATTTTTAGATTTCGAACAAAAAACAATAGAAGCAAGTAAACAATTTACATGGGAAAAAAGAGAAGGAAATATAGAAATAGTAAAAGTAGACCAAAATGGAGCAAGTGTAGAGGGAGCAGAATTTAAAGTAGTAGACGAAAGTGGAAAAGAAGTAGCAAAACAAAAAACAAATAAAGAAGGAAAAATAACAATAAAAGGATTACCAGTAGGAAAATATACAGTAACAGAAATAAGTGCACCAGAAGGATATATATTAAATGCAGAAACAAAAACAGTAACAGTAAAAACAGGGGAAACAGCAACAATAAAAGCAGTAAATGAAAAAATAATAGGCGGACTAGAAATAACAAAAATAGATGAAGATACAAAAGAAAAAATAGAAGGAGTAACATTTGAAGTATATAACAGTAATAAAGAAGTAATAGGAAAAATAACAACAGGAAAAGATGGAAAAGCAGTATTAAAAATAGATAATATGGCAAATGGAACATACTATTACAAAGAAATAAGTGCACCAGACGGATATATAGTAGATAGCACAATGAAAGAATTTAAAATAACAGAAGAAAATAAAATAGCAAAAGTAACAGTAACAAACAAAAAAATAAGAGGAACACTAGAAATAACAAAATTAGATGATAGTAGAGTAGCAATAGAAGGAGTAAAATTCAACATCTTAGCAAGTGACAAAAAAACAGTAATAGAAACATTAACAACAGATAAAAGTGGATATGCAACAACAAAAAAACTAGATAAAGGAACATATTACTATCAAGAAATAGAAGTACCAGATGGATATGTAAAAGATGATGAAATCTTTGAATTCCAAATAAATAAACAAAATGAAGTAGTAAAAAGAGAAGTTATCAATAAAAGAATAACAGGTAACCTAAATGTTATAAAAGTTGACGATAATAATACACCAATCAAAGGAGTAAAATTCGAAATTTATGATGCAAACAAAAATAAAGTAGACACTATAACAACAGATGAAAATGGTAAAGCAGCTTCTAAAGATTTACAAATAGGAACTTACACATACAAAGAAGTAAGTGTACCAAAAGGTTATGTTATTGATGAAAATGAATATGAATTTGCAGTAACATCTAAAGAAACTAAAATTGAAAAAACTGTTGTAAATAATAGAGCAAAAGGGGCTTTAAAAATAATCAAACTTGAAAAAGGAACAAAAACTCCAATAGAAGGAGTAACATTTGAAATACTAGATGAAAACAAAAATGTTGTTGATACAATAGTAACAAACAAAGATGGTATTGCAGAAAAACAAGATTTAATAGTAGGTAAATATTATTACAGAGAAATATCTGCACCAGATAAATATATAGTTGATAACAAGGAAAAATCATTTAAATTATCTGATAATGGAGAAATATTTGAAGCAACTGTGTATAATGAAGCAAAAACATTACCAGTAACTGGTGGAAGTTTAAGTCTAGATATGTTAATAGTATTAATGGTAGCTGGATTTAGTATTGTAGGATTTACTACTATGAAAGTTGTTAAAACAAAAAAGAACATAATTTATAATAAAATAGCAGATGGAAATTAGTCCATCTGCTATATTTTATGTGTATATAGTTTTCATAATTCTTTACAAAAGCCAAATTATATGGTACAATATTATTGCTAAATAATATTATATATCAATAATAATTTAAAGATTGATATCTAAAAAATTAAAAGGAGACAGTATAATGAATGACACAACCACTTTTTTAAATAATCTTGATATTCAAATGAAAGAAACTTTGTTTCTTATTGGTATTAAACCTGAAAAAATGGAATTCCTTTCATCAGAGATTTCCAATGGTAAAATTTTAAAAATTTCCTTTGAAGGGAACATCAGAAATGATGACTATGAAACAGGAGCTTTAATTATGGAGCCTAATTCGAAAATTTATAGTCATAGACATGATGAATACATTGAAACGTATTCGTTAATTTCAGATTCTTTGGTTTGCTTTGATGCTCTTTCTAAATTCTGGCTTAATAAATTTAATTTATGCAAAATAGGTGAAGAACATTGTGCTTTAAATGGAAATAAATTTTCTGTGATAATTTACACAAAAATAAAAGTAAAGTAAAAATTAATTAAAAATAATACAGTAGTAATTTTTCTACTGTATTATTTTTATTATACACTCAATAACTATATCTGTCATTTTATCATAGTCCATTTCTTTGTGTTTATGGTATACAATTTCATGACAAAGATCGTCTATTAAGTGAATCATTATATGAACTTTTTCTTTTAAATTTTCTGTATTTATATCATTTTTTAGTAATAAATTAGTTATTTTCTCTGTTGTCATAATCTCATATTCATAGAAAAGTTTTGCAATTTCAGGATCAGAGTGCTGCATTGCAACTATTTCTTCGTGGGCTTTTTTTGATAATTTATGGTTTTTTACAAAAGCATTTATCATTTTTTTTAGTATATGTGTTAAATCAGCTTTTTTAAAGAATGTGTCTGGTATGGATAACATAGGGAAGAATATTGAGTTAGAATATAGTTTAATTCCTTCAATTAATATATCATGTTTGTCTTTAAAATATTGATATACAATACCAGTAGATACTCCAGCTTCTTTTGCGATTTTTGCAGTATTTGTATTGTGGTAGCCATCTTTACAAATAAGGTCAAACCCTGCTTTTATTATTTTTTCCTTTTTTTCAATTGAACGTTTTTGGACAGGTTGTCTTATTTCACTATTTTGCATATTTTTTCTCCTTTTTTTAGTATTATATATTAATTTATAATAATTGTCAATAAATATGAAAAACATTTCATATTTTCTTGACATTTTTTCTAGTATAGTATAATATATTAGTATAAAAATATGAAATTAATTTCATGTTAGAAAGGAAAGGAAAAATGAAAAAAATAATTAAAATAAAAAATGTAAGTAAAGTATATAAAACTGGTGAAAAAGAATATAAAGCACTAGACAATGTTGACCTTGAATTAAATGAAGGAGAATTTGTAGTTGTACTTGGACCATCTGGAGCAGGTAAATCAACACTTCTTAATTTAATTGGTGGAATGGATACACCAACATCAGGAGTAATAGAAGTAGGAGATGAAAGAATTTCAGATTATGATGAAAAGAAATTAACAAATTTTAGAGCAGAAAATATAGGATTTATATTTCAGTTCTATAACATATTACCAACTCTTACTGTTGAAGAAAATGTAGATGTTGTAAAAGAAATAGTAAAAAATCCTGTAGATAGTAAAGAAGCCTTAAAAGATGTAGGACTTCTTGAACACGCAAATAAATTTCCAAATCAATTATCTGGAGGTGAACAACAAAGAGTATCTATAGCAAGAGCGATTGCAAAAGATCCAAAACTATTATTATGTGACGAACCAACAGGAGCATTAGATTCTAAGACAGGTGTTGAAGTTTTAAAACTTTTAAAGAAACAATGTGATAGAAATAACGGAGCTAATACTGTTGTGATAGTAACGCATAATGCATTACTTGCAGAAATTGCTGATACTATAATTAGAGTAAAAAATGGAAAGATTGAGAGTGTAGAAAAAAACAATGAACCTAAAAAGATTGATGAGGTGAAATGGTAATGTTAAGAAAAAAAGCTTTTAGGGATATAATGAAAAACAAGTCACAATTTATAACCATTTTTCTAATGATATTCTTAGGAGTATTTGTTTTTGCAGGTGTTCATAGCTATATGGACGGAATGAAAAAAAGTGCAGATACATATTATGAAGAAAATAATTTACAGGATTTGTGGCTTACTGGAGAAAACTTTAAGACTTATGACTTAAATAAAGTAAAAAATACGGAAAATGTAAAAGATGCAAATAGAGTACTTACCTTAACAACTTCGCTTAAAGATTTTGATAATGTATCTCTTGAAACAAATTTCATAGAAGAAAATACCATATCTAAAATGTATGTTGTAGATGGAGAAAATTTTAGTAAAGATAAAAATGGAGTATGGGTAGATAGTTACCTTGCTAAAAATCTTGGACTTAAAGTAGGAGATGAAATTATACTTACATATCAAAAATATGATATAAAAGAAAAAATAATAGGACTTATAAATACACCAGATCATGTATATAGTATAAAAAATGAATCTGAAATATTTCCAACACATAAAGATTATGGATACGTATATTTATCTATAAATGAGTTCCCAAAAGAATATATATATGACCAAGTAAAAGAAAATATAAGTAAAAGTGTAGGGATTAGTGTAAGTGATATATCAAATGATATGATAAACCAATTTATACCTAATTTTAATACAGAAGACTATTACATATTTAACAATATATTAGTTGATGTTGATAACTTAGATAAAATAAACGATACAAAGGCTAAGTTAGAAAATGATATAGAAGCAGCAATTGCAGTAACTGATAGAAATTCAAGTGCATCTTATGAAGCATACAATTCAGAAATAGAAGAAGGCAGTACATATTCATTTGTATTTACAATGTTATTTTTGTTAATTGCAATTTTATCTGTAGTAACAACAATGCATAGATTTGTAAAAAAACAAAGGACTCAGATTGGTACACTCAAAGCTTTAGGCTTTAAAAATAGAAAAATAGTATTTCATTATGTAAGCTATGGAATGTATATAAGTATTTTGGCAAGTATAATAGGTGTATTAGTAGGAAATTTTGTGCTTGGTAGATTTTTCTTAGAACAGGAAATGGAATTTTTTGAAGTACCAGTATATAATACAGCGTTAGTACCAGCTGTATATATATTAGCATTGGCCGTTGTTGTTATAATAAGTTTCGTAACATATTTATCTTGTAGAAAAGTATTAAAAGAACCTGCAAGTGAAGCTTTAAGATTAGAAATTCCAAAAGTAAAACAAAGAAGGTTTAATATAACAACCAAAGGTATATTTAAAAATTCATCACTTTCAGTAAGATGGAATTTAAGAGATATTACAAGAAACAAAGGAAGAACAATCATGGGTGTGGTTGGAATTATTGGTTGCACTATGCTTATAGTTTGTGCCTTTGGAATGCTTGATACAATGAATTCATATTTAGATTGGCAATTTGATAAGTTGTATAATTTTAGTTATAAACTTTCTCTTGATAATGATTACACAGATGAAGAATTTAATAATTTAACAGAAAAATATGGTAATGCAACAAGTGAAACATTGGGAATAGAAATAAAGAAAAAAGATGGAACTAAGGAAACAAATACAGTTACTATTAATGATGCAAAAGATTATTTAAAATATACAGGACATAACAGGCAGTTTATTGATATTGGTGATAATGGTGTATTTATTACAGAAAAATTATCAAAAGCACTTGGATTAAATGTAGGAGATAGTATAACATGGCATATATTTGGAAATGATGATTGGTATACAACAAAAATTATAGGACTTAATAGGGATCCACAAAGTCAAAGTTTAAATATTTCAAAAAGTTATGCAGATTTTTTAAGAATAAAATATAGAGCAGATTCAATATATACAAATTTAGATCTTAGTAATATTCAAAAATTAGATGGTGTAAAAGTAATTCAAAGTATTTCAAATTTAAAAGAAGGAATGCAGAGCATGTTAAAAACAGTAAAAATGATGGTAGTTATTTTAATTGTTGTATCTGTAATTCTTGGGTTTGTAATAATATATAACCTTGGTATACTTTCATATAGTGAAAAAGGATATCAATTTGCGACTTTAAAAGTATTAGGCTTTGATGATAAAAAAATAAAGAAGATATTTGTAATGCAAAATATTTGGATAACAATTGTTGCTATAATAATAGGACTTCCATTAGGCTATATGATGGTAGATTATATCTTTAAAGCAGCGCTTGGTAATAGTTATGATTTTAGTGCAAAAATAAAAATACTATCATACATATATGCAACTTTGGGAACATTTATAGTTTCATATTTTGTAAATAAAATTTTAGCAACTAAAGTAAAAAGCATCGATATGGTAACAAGTTTAAAAGCAAATGAATAATTAAAAAATATTAAAAGGGGGATAAGTATATATGAATTTGTTTTGGGGATTATTAATTCCATTTCTTGGAACAACACTTGGAAGTATGACTGTATTTTTAATGAAAAATAAAATGAATAATAAATTAGAAAAAGTGCTTTTAGGTTTTGCATCTGGTGTTATGATAGCTGCGTCTGTATGGTCACTTTTAATTCCTGCAATAAATATGACAAAGGAACAGGGAGGCATTTCATGGCTTCCTGCTTCAATTGGATTTTTACTTGGAATTCTTTTCTTGTTGGCGCTAGATAGCTTAGTACCACATCTACATTTAGAAAGTGATAAACCTGAAGGAATAAAAACAAAACTTAAAAAGACTACTATGCTTGTTTTTGCAGTAACCCTTCATAACATACCAGAAGGAATGGCAGTAGGTGTAACTTTTGCAGGTGCTATGATGTCAAATGCAGGAATTACTATGGCAGGAGCTTTTGCCCTTGCTATAGGAATTGCAATTCAAAATTTTCCAGAAGGTGCAATTATTTCTATGCCGCTTAAGAGTGAAGGTATGTCAAAATCTAAAGCATTTTTGTATGGAACTCTATCTGGTATAGTAGAGCCCATAGGAGCTATTATTACAATTTTACTTACTAGTATAATTGTTCCAGTATTGCCATATTTATTAGCTTTTGCTGCAGGAGCTATGATATATGTTGTAGTTGAAGAATTAATACCTGAATCACAGGCAGGTAATCACTCAAATATAGCTACAATTGGAGTCGCTGTGGGATTTGTATTAATGATGATTCTTGATGTAGCATTAGGATAAAAGGAGGAATTTGATATGATAAAATTAGTGTTAGTAAGACACGGTCAAAGTATGTGGAATCTTGAAAATAAATTTACTGGATGGACAGATGTGGAATTATCACCTAAGGGAATAGCTGAGGCTAAAGAAGCTGGTAAGGTATTAAAGGAAAAGGGATTTTTATTTGATTTAGCATTTACATCTGTTTTAAAAAGAGCAGAGGATACTTTACGATATATATTAAAAGAAATGAATGAAGAAAATATTGAAATAAAAAGAAGTTGGAAATTAAATGAAAGACATTACGGAGCTTTACAAGGATTAAATAAAGAGGAAACTAAAGAAAAATATGGTGAAAAACAAGTACTTTTATGGAGAAGAAGTACAGACGTAAGACCTCCAGAACTAGATAAATCAGATAAAAGGTATCCTGGTAATGATCCAAAATATAATGGACTTTCAGAAGAAGAACTACCTAAAACAGAGAATTTACTAGATACAATAAAAAGAGTTGTAGAGTATTGGAACTCAGATATAAAACCAGAATTAGAAAATGGAAGAAAAATAATTATTGCAGCACATGGAAATAGTCTTAGGGGACTTATAAAATATTTAGATAATATTAGTGATGAGGATATTATAAAACTTGAATTACAAACAGGAAATCCTATTTGCTATGAATTAGATGATAACTTAAAACCTATAAAACACTATTATATTAAAGATTAAAAATAAAAAGCGGTGAAACTTAAATCATCGCTTTTTAGCATATTTTAAGGTATAAAAGGTTTACAAACACACGTTTTCATTGTATAATATACGTGTAAAATTTAGTTTTGAGGGAAAAATAATGGAAAAGAAAATATATAAAGAAGCAAATAAAGGGGAAACAGAAACAACAATAAATGTATTATATAAAGAAGAATTAATTGTGGTATATACTAATGATATAAAACTTCAAAAGAAATTATGTAGAGTTTTAGGTAAACCAGCAGAAGAATATATTAAAGGACGTTCTATACTTGGGAGTACCTGGAAAATAAAATTTGAAGAAAAAAGTAAAATTACAAAAATGATACTTAAAGCAAATATTTTTGGAATATAGAAATTTGGAGGAACATATATGTTTAAACTTCATTCAAAATATAAACCTACTGGTGATCAACCAGAGGCAATAAAAAAATTAGTAGATGGTGTAAAAAGAGGAGATAAAGGGCAGACTCTACTTGGAGTGACAGGTTCTGGAAAAACTTTTACCATTGCAAATGTAATAGAACAGGTAAATAAACCTACAATAATAATGGCACATAATAAAACACTTGCAGGACAACTTTACAGTGAATTTAAAGAATTATTTCCAGAAAATGCAGTTGAATATTTTATATCATACTATGACTACTATCAACCAGAAGCATATATTGCATCAACAGACACATATATAGAAAAAGACAGTAGTATAAATGACGAAATTGATAAATTAAGACACAGTGCAACAGCAGCACTTTTTGAAAGAAAAGATGTAATAATAGTATCAAGCGTATCATCAATTTATTCATTAGGCTCTCCAGAGGATTATTCAAGTTTAGTACTTTCAGTAAGACCAGGAATGAAAAAATCAAGAGATGAAGTATTAAAAAGGCTAGTTGATATTCAATATGAAAGAAATGATATAGACTTTACTAGAGGAAAATTTAGAGTAAAGGGGGATATAGTAGATATATTCCCAGCAGACAAATCTGATGAAATAGTAAGACTAGAGTTCTTTGGAGATGAAATAGATAGAGTATGCTTGGTTGATCCAATAACGGGAAAAGTTAAATCAACATCAATGCATGAGTTCATATATCCAAAATCTCACTATGTTATACCTGAAGATAAAATAGAAGATGCAATAGTAAAAATAAAAAAAGAACTTGAAGAAAGACTAAAGTATTTTAGAGATAATGGAAAAGTAGTAGAAGCATATAGACTTGAACAAAGGACTAACTTTGATATTGAAATGTTAAGAGAAACGGGATTTTGTCAAGGAATAGAAAATTATTCTGTATATATGAGTGGAAGAGAGCTTGGAAGCACACCCTATACCTTATTTGATTATTTAGGCGACGATTTTTTAGTTGTAATAGATGAATCTCATGTTACAATACCTCAAATAAGAGGAATGTATAATGGAGACAGAGCACGTAAAGAGGCACTTATAGAAAATGGATTTAGACTACCTTCAGCACTTGATAATAGGCCTCTAAAATTTGATGAGTGGGAAAAGAAGGCAAAACAAAAAATATTTGTAAGTGCAACGCCTGCAGAATATGAAAAAGAACATTCTTGTGATATAGCAGAACAAATTATAAGACCTACGGGACTTTTAGATCCAAATATTATTGTAAAACCAATAGATGGACAAATAGAAGATTTGATTAATAATATAAACGAAGTAATAGCTAAAAAAGAGCGTGTACTTATTACAACACTAACTAAAAAAATGGCAGAAGAACTTACAATGTACTTAGATAAGAAAAATATTAAAGTAAGGTATATGCATTCAGACATAGAAGCATTAGATAGACTTGAAATAATAAGAGATTTAAGACTTGGTAAATTTGATGTATTAGTAGGAATTAATTTATTAAGAGAAGGACTTGATATTCCAGAAGTTTCACTAGTTGCAATACTTGATGCAGATAAAGAGGGATTTTTAAGAAGCGAACGTTCACTTATTCAAACTATAGGAAGAGCAGCCAGAAATGCAAATGGAAAAGTAATAATGTATGCTGATGAGCTTACAGATTCAATGGAAATAGCTATAAAAGAAACAAATAGAAGAAGAAAAATTCAAATGGAATATAATGAGAAACATGGAATTGTTCCTAAAACAATAAAAAAAGAAGTAAGAGATAGCGTAAAAGTAACTTATGATGAAGGTGAAAAATCAGAAGATAATATTGAAATTAAAAAGGGAGAAAGTATTCAAGAAGCAATAGATAGGCTAACTGAAGAAATGTTATCTTTTGCTAAAAACTATGAGTTTGAGAAAGCTGCAAATATTAGAGATTTTATAAATGATTTAAAAGATATGAGGTAAAAAGGTATAGCATGTGCTATATCTTTTTCTATGTGGACAAATTTGTAATAAAAGAAATTTTAATGAATATATATATTATAGATGTAAAATCCGAAATTAAAATAAGGAGTGGGATTATGGAAGATTTTAAAATGAACAAAACAGATAAAGTATTAACAAATCAAAATATTATAATGGAAAATAGGGAAAAGGTATCAGTCACAGGTGTAATTGATATACATAGTTTTGATGATGAACTAGTTATAGCACAAACTGATCTTGGCATCCTTACCATTAAAGGTGATGATTTAAAAATGAATAAATTAAACTTAGAAAATAATGAGCTTATAATAGAAGGTAAAATAATAGCAGTTGCATATAGTGATATAAATAATGCAAAAAAGACTGGGTTTATGAATAAATTATTTAAATAAGAAAGAGAGAAAGTATGTATGTTTCAAATCAAGTTATTGACTTTATAGAATTTGTTTTAATAGGAGTACTTATTGCAAGTATATTTGATTTTTTCAGAGCATATAGAAAAATAAAAAAAGTAAGTACTCTTACAGTAATGATACAAGATAGTATATATTTTATTATAGTTACTATGGTAATTATTTTTAGTATTATAAAATTACTAGACTCTCAAATAAGACTATATGTTTTTTTAGGAATTTTAATTGGCTGTAGTGTATATTTTACTACAATAAGTAAATATTTGATGAAACTTTACATATTGTTTTTTAATATGTTTAGAGAAATTATTTCTACAATATTTTTACCTTTAATTTTAATTTTACAAATTATATTAAAATTTGCTAAAAAAACTAAGAAAATAATAAAAAAATGTTGCAAAAAGTTTTTATATGTGATATCTTGTATATGTAAGTTTTTTAAGAGCGTATTTAAAGTAAAACCATTAAGAAAAAAGACAAAAGAGGTTTAGATTTATGAAAAAAAGAGAAAATATTAATAATAAAATAAATAAGAAAAAGAAAATAAGACCTGTAATGATTGTTTTATTTGCTTTTTCTATATATTTTGTCTATACATTTATAGAACAACAGGTTCAAATAAATAAATATGACTCAGAAATTGAAATGTATACTGCGGATATAGAAAACAAAAGAGAACTAGTTAATTACTATAATAATCAAAAAGGTAATACTAAATCAGATGAGTATATAGAAAATGTTGCAAGAGAATCTCTTGGATATGTGAAACCATATGAGAAAATCTTTATAGATGCAAATAAATAAAGGCACAGGTACAATACGTACATGTGCCTTTATTTTATTTTTACTAAAGTTATTGTTACAGTGGATTTTGTAGCTGAAGCATCAATTCTTACTTTAGAACCAGAGTTGTTTACAAATTTTAAATCTAAGCTACCATAAAGGATAGTTGCATCTTTATCTTTGGGAACGTAATATACACGTCTACTATGAGGATGCCTTTCTGTAATATCAAATCCTGCAATCAATGCACAATTGTAAAGTGTACTACTTATTTGACATATTCCTCCACCAGATATTTTTATTTTCCTTCCATTACTATCAAATCCAGTTGCTTTTTTAAAACCATTACCTTCATTCATAGGACCTATTGTATTATTAAAAGAAAATTCAGCTCCATTTTCAATTATAACCCCATTTAACTTAGAAATAGCAAGATTAATATTATCTATTCTAGTTTGTTCCTTGTCATATAAAGTAGTGGTATACGTTGCAATTTGCACCTCAGTTGGTGTTTGAGGTGCTGTTTCCTTTTCCTCTTTGGCTACAGCTGTGGCAGGTTTATCATTGGTATTATCATTTGATTGTTCGCTCTTATCACTATTATTGTTGTTACTATTATTATTATTTTCATTTACATTATTATCATTTAAATTCTTAGCTTGTTCACTCTGATTATTATTTTCATTACTAAATAAATTAGCATTAGATGTTAAAATTAAAATTACAGCAGCAACCACAACTAAAATAATAATTATCCACATTATAAAAGCCACATGATTTTCCTTAGTATTCATAACTCACTCCTTAAAATATACAAATATAATGTGCAAAACACAAAAAAATATTCTCCCACAGAGTTAGTTTTGTAAAAAATAATCTAAAATGAACTAAATAAAAAAATAGAACATTTTAGATCAAATTTTTTAATTATATTTCAATTCTTGGGTTATATTTGTTAAGCCACATTTCAATTTGAATAAGATAAGCCAAAGTTTGAGGATATGTCATTAATTGGCCAAATAAGTTTTCAGTTAAATTTTCACCATGTATAGCAATTATATCCTTAACAAAATTTAAATTTATTAAATTACTTATTTTAGAATTTTTATTTTCTATAATTTCAGACATTTTATCTTCAACCAGTTTTAAGTATACAGGATCATACGTCTTAGGGAAAGGGGATTTTTTTCTGTATACTATTTCACTAGGAAGTTCATTTTCAAAGGCTTTTCTAAGCAAAAATTTTTCAATAGGAATGTTATTTTCGTAAAGTCCCAGTTTCATTTTAGCAGGTAAATTATATACATATTCAAATATTCTATGATCCGCAAAAGGGACTCTAACTTCTAATGAATTTGCCATAGACATCCTATCTGTACGTTCTACTAATGTATTCATAAACCATTTAACAGTAAGATAGTTTATATTTCTAAATGTGTTTTCAAAATGATCATTCTTATCAAGTACTTCTACGCTTTTTAAAGTATTTTCTTTGCTATTATATATATAATCTTTAAGCATATTTTCTTTTAAAATACCAGGTTTAATTAAATTACTTCTCAAATTTTCAGAAAGTGCCCAAGGAAAACCTTCGTTATCAATCAAGTGCTTTTTATAAAACCAAGGATAGCCACCAAAAATTTCGTCAGAACATTCACCAGATAAACATACCTTAAACCCATGCTGATTTATGTGTTTGCAAAAGGCAAACATTGAACTATCAATATCCGCCATGCCAGGCATATCACGTGCAATCATTGAATTTTCAAGCAACTCAAAAAGTTCAGTATTATCAATTTTTATTGTGTTATGATTTGTTCGTAAAAAATCTTTCATTATTTTTACAAAGTCACTATCTTTTGTCGTCTGGTATGAATTAGCAGTAAAGTTTTTATCATTATCCTTAAAATCAATTGAAAAAGTGTTAATATCTTTAATTTCATCATGAGCAATTTTAGTAAGAATACTAGAATCTAATCCACCAGAAAGCATGGAACATATACCCACATCAGAAACAAGCTGTCTCTTAGTTGCATCGCATAAAAGATTATGTATTTGTTCTATGGCATCTTTTGTTGTATCAGTATTTTCTTTAGTTTTTAGATCCCAATACATTTTTTTTACAAGGCCGTACTCTAATGAGTAATTTGCCAAAAATCCAGCTTTAATTTCATAAATATTTTTAAAGAAAGTTCGACCAGGTGTATGTGCAGGACCAAGTCCAAACAATTCCATAATACATTCTTTATCAATAATAGCATCTACTCCAGGATGTTCTAGTAAACCTTTTATTTCAGACGAAAATATAAATGTACCCTTGCTTGAAATAGTATAAAATAAAGGTTTTATTCCAAGTCTATCCCTAGCTAAAAATATGTTTTTATTAAATTTATCGTATATAGCAAAGGCAAAAATACCATTTAATAAATTTACACAATCATCACCATAATGTATATATGAATTAAGGACAACTTCAGTATCACAAGAAGTTGAAAATGTATATCCCTTAGAAATAAGATCATCCCTTAACTCTTTTGTATTATAAAGTTCTCCGTTATAAATAATTACATATTTATTATTGTTAAAATCTTTAATCATTGGTTGATTACCATTTTTAACATCAATAATACTAAGTCTAGCATGCCCAAAAGCAACATTTTCATCTATATAAACATTTTGAGCATTTGGCCCACGCTTCTTAATTCTATTCACCATTGAACAAATAATTTTATCATTTTGCACCAAATCTGACTTATTCATAAATCCACAAAAACCACACAAAAAAATCACCCCACATAATCCAGTATATTACAAAATTTACATTCTATGCCTCGGAGTTAGTTTTGTAAAAATTAATAGAAAAAGATTGCGTAATTAGAAAAAATGCATGAAAAAAATAGCTATGCTAAAAGATAAAAATGAATAGCTCATGAATATAATACTTTAAATTTCTTTTGATAAAAATAAATAAAACTTGAGTTAGAATTTCTGGCATTTTAGTATGTATAACTCCTATCTCAAAAGAAAAAAATAGGTACTACTAAATTCGTAGATAGTCACTAAAAAGTGTAGTTAGAACGCTCAACCTGTGTACCCCACAGTGAAATTTTATTTAGTATATCACTTTTTGAATTTGAAATCAAGGAAAAAATAGTAATAATTATTGTCTAGTTTTGTCGATATGATATAAAAAATCTATTTATATACTTTTTTACAAAACTAACTCGGGAATTTTGGAGTTGGGGTTGAAAAAGTGTGCAAAATGAGTTATGATATGAGTTATGATATGTTGTGTTGTATAATATGTGGTATAATATGAGGTGTGATATATTGTATAATACGTTGTATTACATGTGGTGAATGATATATTGTTGGTAGATTTTTGATATATCGAAGTAGGGATAGGGTGATGTGTTGTTATGAGAATGTATGATATTATTGAAAAGAAAAGAGATAATTATGAGTTAACTAAGGATGAAATTAATTTTTTTATTAGAGAATATTGTGCCGATAGAATTCCTGATTATCAGGTGTCAGCTCTTCTTATGGCTATTTTTTTGAATAAGCTTACTAAAAATGAACTGCTATATTTGACTGATGCTATGTCAAAGTCCGCTAAAATTCTTGATTTGTCAGATATAAAAACTCCTGGTAAATATATTGTAGATAAGCACTCTACTGGTGGTGTGGGAGATAAGGTTACCTTGATTGTCCTTCCAATTGTTGCGGCTCTTGGGGTAGATGTCTTTAAAATGTCTGGAAGAGGGCTTGGATTTACTGGTGGAACTGCTGATAAACTTGAGGCTATAAAAGGATATAATATTAATTTATCGCTTGAACAAGCTTGTCATCAAGTTCAGACAATTGGCGAGTGTTTAATTAGTCAAAGTTCAGAGGTGGCAATTGCTGATAAAAAGCTATATGCTTTAAGAGATACAACGGCTACAGTTGAATCAATTGACCTTATAGCATCTTCGATTATGAGTAAAAAACTAGCTCTTGGTGCTGATAAGATACTTATTGACGTTACAGTTGGTAGTGGTGCTTTTATGAAAAATCTTGATGATGCAAGAAAACTTGCCCATACGTTAGTTGATATTGGAAATATGGCTGGACGTGAAACTAAGGCAATTGTTACTAACATGGACCAACCTTTAGGAAGAAATGTTGGTAATGCACTTGAAATTAAGGAAGTTATTTCATTTTTACTTTCTGATGAAACTACATTAAAATCTGAATATCTAAAAGATTTAAAGGATGTAGTTTTTGAAATTGCAGCTTATATGGTAAAAATGGCTGGTTGTGGCGATGATATTGATGAAAATAAATTAAGAATTGAAAATGCTATCGTATCGAGAAAAGCTTATGATAAGTTTATTGAACTTGTAAAGGCTCAGGGAGGACATATTTGTGAGGTATATATGGATTGGATAGGAATGAATTTAGATATGCCTGTCCTTAAAGATAGCGTAAAATACATGAAAGAAATTCATGCTCAAAAGGATGGATATATTGTTTCAATTGATAGTAAAAAAGTAGGTGAAGCACTTGTTTGCCTTGGTGGAGGAAGAAATAAAAAGGATGATGAGATAGACTATGCTGTAGGTTTTGAATTTGCAAAGAAAGTTGGAGAAAAGGTTCATGAGGGCGATACAATACTAAAAGTACTATACAATGATAAAGAAAAATTTGATTTAGCATTTGATTATTTGGATGATGCAATATACATTGATAATATTGATGAAGCATTAGCTTTAACTTTAAGAAATAAGCCACATGTTTTAGATATAATAGGTTAGGTGAAAATGTAATGAGAATAATTGCTGGAAAATATAAAGCAAAGGTTATTAATAGTCCAAAAACAGAGAAAACAAGACCAACTCTTGATAGGGTAAAAGAAGCTATGTTTAGTATCTTAATACCTTATACTTTAGATGCCAATGTATTAGATCTTTTTTCTGGAACTGGAAATTTAGGCTTAGAATCTATTAGTAGAGGAGCAAAATTTGCATGGCTAAATGATAGTTCAAATATAGCTATTTCTACAATAATATCTAACGTAGAGTTGACTAACGCCAAAACTTGTGTTAAAATAACAAAGAAGGATTATATCAAGTGTTTAAGGCAAATTCAAAATCAAAATATGTATTTTGATATCATTTTTTTAGATCCACCTTATGATAGTAAATTTGCCATTGAAACTTTAAAATATATATCAGAAAATAAAAATATATTAGCAAAAGATGGAATTATAGTGTACGAAACTGATAAAAATTATATGACTAAACTAGAGAAAAAGGGCATTAAACTTGCTGATGAATTTAGCAATTTAGAATGTATAGATAATAGAAATTATGGAAATGTAGTTTTAAAGTTTTTTAAATGGAGGTAGAAAAATGGAAATATTTACGTTATTAGAAAGTTTAGAAGAAATATTAGAATCTGGTTCAAAAGTACCTTTTTCTTCAAAAGTCATGGTAGATATTGATGAGCTTCGTGATATATTGGAAGATATTAGATTAAAACTTCCTGATGAATTAAAGCAAGCTAAGTGGGTTAAAGAGGAAAGACAAAGAATAATAGAGGATGCACAAAAAGAGGCTGATAATATTATTCAAAATGCTGAATCTAAAATTGTTACAATGATAGATGAGAATGCTATAACAAAAAAAGCCTTAGCTCAAAAGGAAGAAATAATTGAAAATGCTAACAAAGTTTCTAAAGAAATTTGTACAGGTACGCATGAGTACGCAAATGCAATTTTAGAGAAAGTTGAAGAGGTTTTAAAAGAAACTCTTCAAGTTGTTGAAAACAACAGAAAAGAATTGAATTAAAACACTAAGTAGGGGTTGGTGTAAAAACAAATGGGAAGAAGGAAAACTAGTAATAGTAAGAAAAAAGCATCTAAAAAGGATGTAAAAACATTTAGTAGCGATTTTCATGGTGGAATTTTAGTCGCTATAGGAATCATATTATTTGTTTTGCTAACTTTCAAGGATGCAGGAACAATTAGTGATTTTTTAAATAATATTACAAGGGGATTTTTTGGTAATCTTGCCTTAATGTTACCTTTGGTTTTAATTATAGTTGGTATTCATGAAATAGCTTCGGAAAAGAAAACAAAACCGTATACCGAAATATATAAAGGAGTTATACTAGTAGGGCTTTTATGTTCTATAATATATTCATTTACTTTATATAATTTAAGTTTATTTGATAATCCAGTTAAATTTATGGTTGATTCATATAATTTGGGTGTTGACGGAAAAAATATAGTTGGATTAGTTGGTGCAATTGTTGCTACACCACTTGTAAAGCTTTTAGGTTCACTTGCAGCAAGAATATTACTTATTTTTGTTACATTAATTACAGCTTTGTGCTTTTTTGATATATCATTTAAACAGTTATTTAATGCAATATATAATGTGTTTGCATATATTGGAAATGGAATAGCTTATGTTTGTTCTATTCTATTTAGAAATGATGGAGAAGATGATGAAGAGGAACCTAAAGAAGAAAAACTTACAAGAAAGCAAAAAAGAGAAGCTGCTTTAAGAAAAAAAGAACTTGAAGAAAAGATGGATGAAAAAGGGAGTCCAAATACAGATAAGAACCTAAGACTTGCAAATGCTGAGCAATTAGAATTTGATTTTAATAAACTTGGTGGTAAACCTGATGAAAAGGGAATGCAAGCTAAACAGCAAAGAGATGAATACTTTAAGAAACAAAGAGAACAAAAAGAGGATAACAAAGTAAAAGAAGTTTTAACTATTGACCATACAAGGCTTTCTGAAGAAGAAAATTATTCTTTTCCTTCAATTGACCTTTTAGGGAAGCCTAAAGGGCAAGAAACCTTTGACAAGAAGGCAATAAGGGATACTGCTGTAAAACTTCAAAAAACATTAGCAAGTTTTGGAGTTGAGGCAAAGGTAACCAATATTACTAAAGGACCTACAGTAACAAGATACGAACTTACTCCAAATACAGGAGTTAAGGTAAGTAAGATAGTAAATCTATCTGATGATATTGCGTTAAATCTTGAAGCAAAAAGTATAAGAATAGAAGCACCAATACCAGGTAAAGCTGCTGTTGGAATTGAGGTGCCAAACAAGATAGCTGAATCCGTTACTCTAAGAGAAGTAATTGAATCTGATATATTTAATAGTGCTCAGTCTAAGCTTACTTTTGCACTTGGAAAAGATGCTGCAGGAAATATTTGCGTTGGTGATATTGCAAAAATGCCTCACGTGCTTATTGCAGGTGCTACCGGATCTGGTAAAAGTGTATGTATAAATTCAATAATAGTATCAATTTTATACAAAGCTAAGCCTAGTGAAGTAAAAATGATACTTATAGATCCAAAAATGGTTGAATTGTCTGGATATAACGGAATACCACATCTTTTAATACCTGTTGTAACAGATCCTAAAAAGGCAGCTGGAGCTCTTAATTGGGCTGTACAGGAAATGGTAAAAAGGTATAGTTTATTTGCATCTGTTGGGGTTAAAGATTTAAAGGGATATAACAAAATTATTGGTAAAAAAGAAGGTGCAAAACTTCCTCAGATTGTTATAATTGTAGATGAATTATCAGACCTTATGATGGTTGCGCCAAATGATGTTGAAGATGCAATCTGTAGACTTGCACAAATGGCTAGAGCAGCTGGTATGCATCTTATTATTGCTACTCAAAGACCATCTGTTGATGTTATTACAGGTATAATTAAAGCTAATGTACCTTCAAGAATTGCGTTTACTGTGTCTTCTCAAGTTGATTCAAGAACAATACTTGATTCAGCAGGTGCTGAAAAGTTGCTTGGAAGAGGAGATATGCTTTATTTTCCAACTGGTGAGATAAAACCTCTTAGAATGCAAGGAGCTTTTGTTTCTGAAAAAGAAATTGAAAAAATTGTTGAGTCAATTAAAGAGTCAAATAATTCTACGTATAGTGAGGATATTCTTGAATCTATTGAGAAAGCTGGTAATAACAATTCAAAAGGTGGAAGTGATTCTTCAGATGATGGAGAAGATGCAGATGTTTTACTTGAGGATGCAATTGATTTAGTAGTTGATATTGGACAAGCGTCAGCTTCTATGATACAACGTAGATTTAAAGTTGGACATTCAAGAGCCGGTAGAATAATTGACCAAATGGAAGCAAGAGGCCTTATATCTGGTTATGAGGGAAGTAAACCAAGACAAGTTTTAATATCTAAATCAGAATGGCAAGAATTAAAGATGGGTAATGGCCCTGAAGAGGTAGCAGAAAATATCAAAGCTTTACCAGAAAATGACACATATACAGGTGAGACAAATGTTATATATGATGGTATGCTTATGACAAAAAATATTAATAATAATCAAAATGATGTAAAGTTATAATAGATAGGAGTGTAAAAATGGCAATTAGAACAATTAGACTAAAGGGTGATGAAATACTTACAAAAAAAGCAAAAAAAATAGAAGTGATTGATGAAAAAATAAAAGTACTAGCTCAAGATATGTTAGATACTATGTATGCAAATGATGGAATTGGACTTGCAGCATGCCAAGTTGGAATGTTAAAATCCATGGTTGTATATGATTCTAAATATATTGAGGATACTGATTCAAAAGGAAGAAAAATAACACCAATAAAAGAGCCACATATTCTTATTAATCCAAAAATTACATACAAATCAAAGGCTATGGTTGAAGTTGAAGAAGGGTGTCTTAGTTTTCCTAATGAATTTGAAAATGTACTTAGGCATGAAAAAATAAAAGTTGAGTATACTGATATTAATGGTAAAAAAGTTACCAAAACTGTTTCTGAAATGGAAGCTGTTGTTATTCAACATGAACTTGATCATTTAGATGGAATTGTTTTTTTAGATAGAGCTGAGAAAAAATAATGTATGTATGGAGGTATCATGAAAAAGAAGGTTATAATGGCTGTATTCTTAGTAGGAATACTTTTAATAGTTGGATTTAGTGTTTATGGATTAAATAAATTTTTTAATAGTCCGGAAATGCTTACAAAAAAATATAGTGAAGAATTAGGGGATGTAATATCTCTTGGAGAAAATCAAAAGGTTATAAGGGTTATAAAAGACTATGTAGATAATGATGATGTTGAAGATTATGTAGTACTTTATGGTACAGAAAAGTATTCAGATGTATCAGCAGTAGAAGGCGCAGCTCCTAACCTAGAAATGTATTCTGGTGTTGGAATACAGTATATAAATGGTGAAAATACAGAAGTTATAAAGTATGATACCGGAAAAACATTTGATGTAAATGTCGAACTTTCTGTTGAGGTTGACTCTGATACAAATTATATTTTTGTAACTGATGCAAATAGTGGAAATGCATGTCTTCTAAAACTAAATGATGATAAAACATTTACAGATTTAATTAAAGACAGTTTAGGTGATGAACCTAAAGGATATATGGTTTCTTCAACTTGGGATACAACTAATACATCAAAATTAAAGGTTAAACTTGATAAAGGAGATATTTCGTATTTACCAGAAAAAACAGATGAGTATATATTAGACTATACTAATACAAAAGTTAATCAAAATTCATATAGACAAAAATATGTAATGAATAAGTTTAATTATTTTATAGCTGAAGATATGAAAATTGATAAGGATAGTAAAAAGTCTTCTGATAAGACAGAAGAAAATAAGGTAACAAATGAAACTGTGAAAAATACAAGTGCTACAAGTAGCAATGATGCAGAAAACACTGAAAATAAAAATGACACAACTGCCAAAGTAGAAGTTTCTAAAAACTCAGATACAAAGAGAATTCAAATTATTGGTGTGCAAAATATTTTATATTTAAACGCAACATCAAGCGATGTAAAGAGCGACTATAAAAAGGCGGAAGGAAAAGTTAAAACAGTATTTGAAATAAAGGATGGAAAATTAGTTGTTACAGATGTTTTAGTAGAAAAATAATAAATTAATGTTGCCTTTAAACTTAAGAGCTAAAAGGCAATGTATATAATGAGGTGTTTAAAATTAATAGTTATGTAATTGTTATATTCTTAGTTCTCATATTATTGATATTTTATTTAAATAATAACTTATATAGAAAATTAAGAATAACAAAAAAGAATAAAAAGCGAGGTGTAAAAAGAAATATGCCAAAAGAATTAATAAAAGAGTTTATTGGTAAAGTATGTTCCATTTCTATATTTAATGATAGCTTTGGGGTTTGTGGGAAAATAGTAGCTGTGGAAGATAATTGGATAAAGGTTGTTCCGTATAAAAGTAAAACTGAAATAAAATTAATAAATGGAGATATGATAAGAGATATTTCGGTTATGCCTGATAAATATCAAAACAAAGTGTAGGGTTAAAAGACTCATGGTACCATAGGGTAGCATGAGTCTTTTTCCTAGATAAAAATTCATATATTCGTTGACTTAAAAACTAATGTTTGATATAATTAGGAAGAAAAAAGAGGTAATAATATGATAGAAGATAGAGTTGTATCACCAGAATATATAGAAAATGAAGAAGAACAAAAAGAGGAGTTTACTTTAAGGCCTAAGCTTTTTGAAGAGTATATAGGGCAAACCAAGGTAAAGAATAATTTAAAAGTGTATATTGAGTCTGCTAAAAAAAGAGGAGAAGCTCTAGATCACGTTTTGCTATATGGACCTCCAGGTCTTGGAAAAACTACACTTGCAACAATTATATCAAATGAAATGGGAAGTAATATTAAAGTAACATCGGGTCCTGCTATTGATAAGGCAGGTGATTTAGCTGCAATTCTTACTAATTTACAGGAAAATGATGTTTTGTTTATTGATGAAATTCATAGACTTAATAAGTCTGTTGAAGAAGTATTGTATCCAGCTCTTGAGGATTTCGTTTTAGATATTGTTATAGGAAAAGGGCCATCAGCAAGATCAATAAGGCTTGATCTTCCAAAATTTACTTTAGTTGGAGCTACAACTAAAGCAGGTTCTCTATCTTCACCTTTAAGGGATAGATTTGGTATAATTCATAAACTTGAATTGTATAAGAATGAAGAACTTGCTAAAATTATTGATAGAAGTGCTGATTTACTTGAAATTAAGATTGATGAAGATGCAAGTATGGAGATTGGTTCAAGATCACGTGGTACTCCAAGAATTGCAAATAGACTTTTAAAGAGAGTAAGGGATTTTGCACTTGTAGAAGAAAAAGATACAATAGATTATGAAATTGCAAAAAAAGCTTTGGATAGACTTGAAATAGATGAAATTGGACTTGATAATTCGGATAGGGAAATGCTAACTACAGTGATAACTAAATTTAATGGTGGACCTGTTGGACTTGATACTCTAGCTGCATCAATTGGAGAAGATAGAGATACTATTGAAGATGTATATGAACCATATCTTATGCAAATTGGCTTTTTAACAAGGTCGCCAAGAGGAAGATTAGTTACAAAACTTGCGTATGAACATTTAGGATATGAGTTTAATGATAATTAAGAGGTAGAGTGTTTATGGAAAATGAAATTAAAATAGGTGGTATTTATAGACATTTTAAAGGAAATGATAAATTATATAAAATTGAAAAAATAGCTATAAATAGTGAAACTTTAGAAGAATGGGTGGTTTATACTGCACTTTATGGTGATAAAAAAACATGGATTAGACCTAAATATATGTTTTTTGAGAAGGTCCCTGATGGAAAAGAAAATCCAAATAATCAAAAATATAGATTTGAGTACTTAGGAGATGAAATATAATTTGAGAAAATTACTTATGCATTGCTGTTGTGCACCATGTTTTACTTATATAGAAAATGATATAAAATTAAATGGAATATTAAATGAAGATGGAAAAAAAGAAAAAGTTGATCTTACAGCTTGTTTTTATAATCCTAACATTCATCCAAGAGTTGAGTATGAAAGAAGGAAAAATGCTTTTATCAAATTTTGCAAAATAAAGGAATGTAAAAATGTAATAATTGATGAGTATAACATGAAAGACTATGTAAGATTTGTAGTAGAAAATGTAGGAAAGGATAAGAAGTATAAAGTTAGATGTGAGTATTGCTATTATATGAGACTTAAAAAAGTATTTGAATATGCAAAAGAAAATGGATTTGATGTAGTAGCTACCACTCTTACCATAAGTCCTTATCAAAATCATACTTTAATTGAAAAAGCTGGTAGAAGACTTGAGAAAGAATATGGAGTTAAATATCTAACGACTGATTATAGAGAACATTTTAGAGAAGGACAAAATATGGCAAGAGAACTTGGAATATATATGCAAAAATATTGTGGCTGTATATTTTCTTTTGAAGAAAGATATAATACTCTTGAATATTTAAAGCCAATGTTGCCAGATGAATATGAAACATCATCAAGACAAAGATTTGAAGTAAGAAAAATAGAAAATAAGGATGAATATATGGAGTTATTTTTAGAGGCTGATCCATCAGAAGAAAGTATAAAAAGTTACTTGGAAAAATCAGATGTGTATGCACTAAAAATAGAAAATAAAGTTATATCACTTGCTGCAATATTCTTAGATGATAATAGCAACTTAGAATTAAAAAATTTAGTAACCAAAGAAGAATATAGAAATAAAGGTTATGCTAAAAGTTTATTAAAATTCTTATGTGGAAACTTTAAACAAAAACATAATAAAATTTTAGTTGGCGTAACTGAAAAAGATATTCCTTTTTTTGTTAAACTAGGATTTGATAAATATGAAAAAACGATAAGTGACTATTGTTGCGAGAAAAAATATAAAGATGTAAAAAAATCATCATACACTTGTAAAAATTTAATGTATTATTCAAAAGACCTAAATAAGTAAGAAAGGTAGGTATATAAATGAAAAAATATTCAAAAGAGAAATTAAAAGCAAAGAGAGGAATAAAGGTTATAATAATAATTTTATCAATAATTGCAGTTGCGTGTATTGCTGTTTTGTTGTTTTCGTTATTTAGTAAGAAAATTGTATTTGAAAGAATTGATTCATCAGCTAGTAACGTATCTGATGATGTGGCTTCTAATTCAACTCCAATAATTGTTAATAATTTAATACTAGGTGCTACTTATGATAAAAAATGGGTTGCAAATGAAAAGTATTATTTAAATAGTAAGAATGGGGAAAATACTGAAGTTGATGCATATTCAAAAGATGGAAAAATGGGAAAATATAATGTTGGAAAAATTTCTAAGGATACAAAAACGGCAAGTATATATACAACCATATCAAAACAAAATTTGCTAAATGAGTACTTTGCAATTGCAAGTTCAGATATTAATGCTATGCCAAATCCAGCCACAAAGATAAATAATATTGATGAAAGTTATATAAAAGATGTAAAAAAAACACTTGGAATGTATAGAATATTTAATATGAGTGTAAAAATTACAGAAGTATATGATATCGTTTTATCTGATATAGAAAAAGGCTATATCATTTTTGCAACAAATGAGGTAAATAAAGGAAAAGGAGCATATAGTGCAATAGTCTATGTAAGTAGTACAGGAAAAAGTAAATTAATTAAATATAACTATATAAATAATAAAAATAATGCTGAGGAATGGCCAATATATTCTTTAAATTTTGTAGCTGATTTAAATCAAGATGGAACAAGCGAAATACTTATTCAAGAAACGAAGGAATTTGAAGTAAAATATGATGTAATTGAATATAAAAATAATAACTTTTATGAGATAATGTCATCTGTTGTTAAGTAAAAATTAGAATATTTATTAATAGAAAAAAGCACTTGTAAACCTAAACGTTTGCAAGTGCTTTTAAAATCTATTTAGATAAATTGAAGATAAAACAATTTTTTAAATTTACTTCATCGTATCTATATTCTTTTGGAATTTTGTATCCCCTATATATAACAATCATGTAGTAATCCATAGAAAATTTTATGCAGCTCATAGATGAAATTACATCACTAAATGAAATATCTTTATGAAGTGAAAAATGTAATATATTTGAAAGTTTTGATGAATACTTGCAAATGTAATTGTGCATGTATATATGATAGTTTTTACCTTCGTTTTTTAATACATTTATTATATTTTCAGATAAAAAAATATGAGTGTCAGGATCTGCTTTTAAGTATTGCGATATTTTCTTAAATATTTCCTGAATGTTTTCACGTGAGATTGTTATTTCTTCACATTTCATGATAGTCTCTCCTTTTTAAAATTAATATAGAATAGAATATACCTTAGTTTAGATATATTAACTTATTTTGATAGTCATCATTATACATCTAGTTACATAATATGTCAACATGTAATATATAATATTTTAAATTTTCACATTGAATATTTTATAAATTAAATTTTTAAAATTTAATTTAAATATTGCAAAAATTAAAAAATAGTAGTATAATATTAATGTAACGTTGAAGGGACGAGTAGGATTATACACTGCTACAAGAGAGAATTAGTCATGGGCTGTAAGCTAATTTTAGTAAGAATTTTCTGAAGACTACCCCTGAGTTAATGGGAAACCATCGTTGATTACGTACAATCATAAATTAAGTAAAATTTAGGGTGGAACCGTGCAATAAATATATTGTACCCCTATAGACAAAAAATGTATGTCTATAGAGGTACATTTTTTGATATAAAAAGGAGTGATTTTATGAAGTATTTAAAAAATGACGGAGAAGTTTTTGAAGGAGATTATGATGTAAAAGTTGCAAGACATACAGCATCACACATATTAGCCCAAGCTGTAAAGAGGCTATATAAAGACGCAAAACTTGCAATAGGACCTGCAATTGACACAGGATTTTACTATGATTTTGATAATCTTTCTTTAAAGCAAGAAGATCTTGAAAAGATTGAGTCAGAGATGAAAAAAATTATAAAAGAAAATCTTAAATTAGAAACTTTTGAACTCTCAAAAGATGAAGCTCTAAAATTCGTTAAAGAAAATGGAGAAATATATAAACAAGAAATAATTGAAGAATTACCAGATGGTGAGAGAATTACATTTTATAAACAAGGTGAATTTACGGATTTATGTGTTGGGCCTCATATGTTATATACAAAGGGAGTAGGAAAAATTAAACTAATATCTACAACTGGTGCATATTGGAAGGGTGACGAACATAATAAAATGCTTACAAGAATTTATGGAACAGCCTTTAAAACTCAAGAAGAAGTAGATAGTTTTATGGAACAAAGAGAAGAAGCTAAAAAAAGAGATCATAATAAACTTGGACGTGAACTTGAGATATTTACAACTAGTGATATCATAGGTCAAGGTTTGCCAATTCTTTTACCAAAAGGTGCAAAAATGCTTCAAATACTACAAAGATTTGTTGAAGATACAGAAGCAAAACGTGGTTGGAAACTTACAAAAACTCCATATATGGCAAAATCTGATTTATATAAACTATCTGGACACTGGGATCATTACAAAGAAGATATGTTTGTAATGGGAGATGAAAGTAAAGATGATGAAGTATTTGCTTTGAGACCAATGACTTGTCCTTTCCAATACCAAGCATATTTAAATAGAGGTAGATCATACAGAGATCTTCCTATGAGACTTAATGAAACTTCAACTTTGTTTAGAAATGAAGCCTCAGGAGAGATGCATGGACTTATTCGTGTAAGACAGTTTACATTATCTGAAGGTCATCTTATGTGTACACCAGAACAGTTAGAAGATGAATTTAGAAAGTGTTTGGAACTTGCTATATATATGCTTAAGGTTCTAGGACTTTATGAAGATGTATCATATCGTTTCTCAAAATGGGATCCAAATAACAAAGAAAAATATATAGGTACTGAAAAAGAATGGAACGAAGCTCAAGGAACTATGGAGAAAATATTAAATCACTTAGGACTTGAGTATAAAGAAGGAATAGGTGAAGCTGCTTTTTATGGACCAAAACTAGATATTCAAATAAAAAATGTATTTGGTAAAGAAGACACTCTTATAACTATTCAAATAGATCAAATGCTTGCTGAAAAATTTGGAATGGAATACGTTGATAAAGATGGAACAAAGAAAAATCCATATATTATTCATAGATCATCTCTTGGATGCTATGAAAGAACTTTGGCACTTCTTATTGAAAAATATGCAGGAGCATTCCCACTATGGCTTTCTCCAAACCAAGTTAGAATTTTACCTATATCTGAAAATGAAGTTGATTATGCATATAGTATAAAAGATACATTAGAAAATGCAGGAATAAGGGTAGAAGTTGACGCATCAGATGAAAAAATTGGACATAAAATAAGAAATGCACAATTAGAAAAAGATCCATATATGATTATTTTAGGTAAAAATGAAGTAGAAAATAACTCAATATCTGTAAGAAAAAGAGAAGGAGAAAAAATGGATAACATTTCTTTAGATGAATTCTTAAATAAATTAAAAGAAGAAATAAAAGAAGCTTTTAATAAATAATACTATATATTGTAAAAAAGGTTTAGTGAATTACTTTGCTAAATCTTTTCTTGTATAATAGGAAAGTCATATTGAAATTACCATGTCAAAATTTTTATAGCATGGTAATAGGACATTCGGAGTATGTTTTTTAAAAAATATATAAATTAACATATCATATATTTCTTGTTGAAAATTGCGATGAAAAGTATATAAAAATACACAATAAATGTTTACTGCAGAACAAATGTGTGATATAATCATCTTGTAAAATGAAAGCGAGGTGATTAAATAAGTGAGAAATATACATCAGGAGTAAGTGCATTAGATAGAGAAGATATTGTAAAAGAAAATTACAATAAAAAGAGAAGAATAAGTAGAGGGATATTTGTAACAAATAGAGGAATAAAAATAAATGCAGATATAAACGGAAGTTTAAATATATTAAGAAAATATATTAAAAAAAGTAGTCCAAACCAAGAAATTGCGATGGATAATGGTCGAGAACAACGACCGTTAAAGAAAAGAGTGGCCTAGAGATAGGTGGAAACTTAAATACAACATCTTTAAAAATACCACTAACTACAAAAAAGTAGTTAGTGGTGGAGTGACGAAGTCACTTTTGTTCTTGGAGTTAAAGTAAATATTGAAATAGTGTCTTCTGGACAAAACAATGTTTGGTAAGTACAGTTGAAAGAAATGGCAAAAAGAAAGACTACGTGTTTTACACATAGATTTTTCTTTCGCAGAATTTGTCAATCAAATATTAATTAAAATGCTAAAAATAGAGGAAATAGAGGAAAAGTATTGACTTTCGGTAATAAAAAATGTTATAATTAATATAATAATAAAGATACGTGATTAGTATCTTGTCCAAATCAAATGTTAGCCGCAACCCTATTTGCGGGGTACAAGTACATAGGTGTGCAAATGTTACTCGCAACCCTACTTGCGACAAATAAATGCGTAGGTGGACAAATGTTAATAAAATCTACCTTTTCGGAGGTAGATTTTTTCTTAAAAATGAGGTAAAAATGAAAGTAGAAAATGGAAAATTTTATTTTATAAAAGATGAATTTTTTGATATATTTAAAGGTTATAAATTAATGGTAAATAAAGAAAATGGTAATAAAAGACCTTGTTATTTTTGCTTTAATGATTTGGAAAATAAAGAAATAATTTGGTTTGTTCCAATATCAAGTAAAGTAGAAAAGTATAAATCAATATATGAAGATAAGAAAAAAGTTAGAAAAAAAGTTTATAACTTTGTATTCGGAAAAGTATTAGGAAAAGAAAAAGCATTTCTAATACAAAATATTTTTCCAACAATTGAGGAATACATAGAAAGTAAATATCAAAACAAAATGCAAGATGTAGAAATAACTGAAACTTTGAAACAAGAAATTATAGAAACTTCAATGAATGTTATAAAACTAGCCCAAAAAGGTATTAATATTCCATTTTATGATATAATTGAAATGAAAAATATATTACTTAAAAAATAGAGCGAGGATTTGAAAAAGAGTGGAAGTTATTTTAGAAATTATTGATTGGATTTTAAGGATTACTGGTTTGGTATCTATTATAGTAATATCAATAAATTTATTTATTAAAGAGTATGAATATATTGATAATGTTAAAATAATAGCTAATCCAACTGAAAATGAATTAAATGAATGTAAAATTTATGAGGAATATATTAGTGAAGAAAAATCTGTTGAAAAAACCTTATTTATACCTTTAAGTTGTGATATTAAATCTTTAAAAGTACGAAAAGTAAAAATTGTAAACAATGGAAAAATAAAAAAAGGTAAAGTAATAAAAAAATTTAAAAGATTAGAACCATATCATGGTGTTTTATTTAATGTTACTAGAGGATGTGCGGCACCAAGCTATTTATTAGAATGGAAAATAGAATATGGATATAAAGGAGAATTAATATTATGTGCAAATGGATTTAATGGCAATGAAAATGAGAATATTATAAAATACAATTATGGACTTATTTCAAAAATAAGAAAAATATTATTGGTAAAATGAAAAACTACTTCAATAAGTAGTTTTTTTCTTCTGCAGAATTTGTCAATCAAATATTAATTAAAATGCTAAAAAACTATTGCATTTTTTATTTAAATTATATATAATTTAGATGTAGGATAACAATAGATGTTATTAACAAATGAAGAAATTTAGGAGGTTAGAAGATATATGGATATATTAAAAATTTCAGCAAAATCTAGTCCAAATTCAGTAGCAGGTGCAATAGCAGGACTTGTTAAAGAAAATGGTAAAGCAGAAATGCAAGCAATTGGAGCAGGAGCAATTAATCAAGCAGTAAAGGCAGTTGCAATAGCAAAAGGATTTGTAGCTCCATCAGGAATGGATCTTGTATGCTCACCAGCTTTTACAGAGGTTACAATAGATAACGAGGATAAAACTGGCATAAAATTTACAATTGAACCTAAATTATAATAATTATAAATATATGAAATCCAAAAAGTAAAAAAAACTATCTTTTTGGGTTTTTTTGTGATATAATTGAGGCACAATATTACTGAAATAAAGTAGGTGTTTTAATTTGGATAAAAAAATAATTGATTCGCATAGATATAAAAAAGTGCCTCGAAATAAAATAAAGAAAAATAACAAAAAATTAAAAACAAAAAAAGTTACAAAGCCTAAAAAAAATATATCAAAAAAAAATGCTAATATTTTTGCAAATTCTGTGTCTAACACACGAAGTAATTATGGAAAACTTATTGATAACACATTAAAAGAGGAGAAAAAAGAGAAGGTAAAGGAAAAAATAAAAAGTGGAGTCCAATATTCTAAATTTGTAAAAATTGCAATTTGTATTATAGCTATAGTTTCTATTTTTGTTATTTCAAAACTTGTCATTAGTAAAAATGGAGAAAATATATTATCTGTATTTTCAAATGATAATAACAGTAATGAAGAGTTAGAAGATAATTATAATTTTAAAATTGGAATATCAAAACTTGATACTACAGATTATTTAAAAAGTAGTAATGTTATTTTAAATGAACTTGCTACAAAAACATTTTATGCTTTAGTTAAAGTAAATAAGGATTATAAAATAGAGTATAGCTTGGCTGAAAAAATTGAAAAGATATCAGATACTTCATATAAAATACATTTAAATCCTATATATAAAATAACAAGTGATGATGTGATTACATCTTTTAATAAAATAAAACTAAATCAAAAAGATAGTATATATTATAGTAAAATTTCAAATATAGATAAGCTGATAAAAGAAGATGATAATGTAATAAATGTATCACTTTTAAGTCCTGATCCATTTTTTATATATAGTCTTGTTTTCCCTATAAATGATAGTTCAAATAAGAGTACAGAATATATTATGAATGATGTTTCTTTAAATAGTGCTTCTCTTGTAAAAAATTCATCTAAAAGTTCTTTAGGTGTAATTTCTCTTACAAATTATGAAAATACAGACGATATGGTAGATAATTTTAGAAATGGAAATATTGATATGTTTACCGCATCATCTGATAGCATTATGCAGCTTATCGGAAAAAGAGAATATAATGTAAAAAAATATAGAGATGGTGAAACAGTATTTTTGCTTGGAAATAAGGATTCTGCTCTATACAAGAAAAAAGAAGTAAGGCAAGCTATTGCGTATGCTATAAATAGAGATGAAATAGTAAAAAATGTTGATATGAAGTTTTCAGAAGTAATTGATATTCCATATATATATTCAGATATTAAATATAAATATGATTTATATGCTGCAGAAAATGCATTATTAATTAATGGATGGAAGAAAACTAGTGGTATTTATACAAAAAATGATGGATATGAATATCAAAAACTTGAATTAAATTTACTTGTAAATAAAGATGATACTGTAAAGTCAAAGATTGCAGATAGTATTAAAGCAATGGTTGAAAAAGTTGGAATAAGGATAAATGTTTTAAAATTATCTGAAAATGAAATCACAGAAAAGGTAAATGCTAAAGATTACGATATTGTTTTATCAACTGTTTATATAAACGATAGTCCAAATATTGAATATCTATATGATTATATAAATGTAAATGATATAACAAACTCAGCAATTGAGAATGTAAAAAATAGTGATGTATCAAATATTGAAGAAAATGTACAAACTTTAAAAAATGCTATATCTAGTGAAGTATCGTGTATTGGAATAATGGCAAAGACTACAAATGTTGTATATCAAAAATATATAAAAGGATTTGATAATATCTCGTATATGAAAGTTTTTGATAATATAGAAAATATAGGTAGAATTAAAGAATAAGGGGGATATATGGAATATACAGGTGTAACTTATGATATGATATATAGGGCAAAGCAAAATTTAAAAACAATTGTTTTGCCTGAATCAGAAGATATGCGTATTCTTAAAGCGGCAAGCATTGCAGTAAAAGAAAAAATAGCAAATATTATATTAATTGGAAATAAAGAAGATATTTTAAGTAGATGTATTAATAATAATATTGATATATCAGGTATAAAAATAGAAGATAATTTAAAATCGGAAAAAAGGAATTTGTATAAAGAGGAACTTTTTAAATTAAGAAAGCATAAAGGAATTTCCTTGGATGATGCAGATAATTTGTTAAATGATAAAATATATTATGCAACAATGATGCTAAAGAACAATGATGCTGATGGTATGGTATGTGGTGCATGTAATTCAACGCCAGACAGCCTTAGACCTGCATTGCAGATTATAAAAGCAAGAAAAGGATTAGACCTTGTATCATCGTTTTTTATAATGCAAACGCCAAATACAAATTTAGGACTGTCTGGTAAATTCATTTTTTCAGATTGTGGACTTGTTATAAATCCTACTGAAGATAATTTAGTAGAAATTGTTTTAGAGTCATATGATAGCTTTAAGAAGTTATTAAATGAAGAACCTAAAATTGCACTTTTATCGTATTCAACATTAGATGATATAAAAGATGAAAATGTAATTAAATTACAAAATGTTGTAAGAAGAGTAAAAGAAATTAATAACAATATAAACATAGATGGACAGTTACAATTAGATGCTGCAATAATTGAAGATGTAGCAAAAATAAAAGCACCTAATAGTAGTGTTGCAGGAAAAGCAAATGTACTTATATTTCCAAATTTAGAGTCTGGAAATATTGCATATAAAATTGCTGAACGCTTTGGAAATATGACAGCTTTAGGTCCAATAACACAAGGAATGGATAAACCAGTAAATGATTTATCTAGAGGATGTAGCGTTGATGATATTGTTGGAGTTATAGCTATAACTTGTATTCAAAGTATGTAGTATATAAATTAGTAGTATAAAAGGGGGATTTTAAATGAAAGTACTAGTAATTAACTGTGGAAGTTCCACAATAAAATATCAATTAATTGATATGGCAAAAGATGAGGTTATCGCAAAGGGAAGATGTGATAAAATTGGTTATGAGGATTCCAATTTAATTTATAAAAATTTAAGAGATGGAAAAAAATTAGATGAAGTTCCTGTAGCTATGCCTGATCATAAAGTTGGTATGAAGGTTTTACTTGATACACTTCAAGATGAAAAAATTGGTGTAATTAGTGATATTAATGAAATATCAGCTATAGGTCATAGAGTTGTTGCTGGTGGCGAAAAATATAACAAAGCAGTAATTGTTGATGATAATGTAGTAGAAGATATTTTAGAACTTGCAGAAATTGCACCACTTCATAATAAAGGGGCTGTAATGGGAATAAATGCAATAAGAGAGGTTGCAAGTAGTATACCAAATGTTGTTGTGTTTGATACAGCATTTCACCAAACAATGCCAGACTACAATTATCTTTACGCGATTGATAAAAAATACTATACAAATAATCATATAAGAAGATATGGAGCACATGGAACATCATATCAATATATAACAAAAAGACTTGCTAAATTAATGGGAAAAAATAAAGATGAAATAAATGCTATTATTTGTCACATTGGTGGTGGAGCAAGTGTATGTGCAATAAAAAATGGAAAATCATATGATACATCTATGGGATATACTCCACTTGAAGGATTAATAATGGAAACTAGATGTGGAGATATAGATCCTGCTGTAATATTAAAAATAATGAGAATTGAAAATTATTCTGTAGATGAAATGGATGATTTACTAAATAAAAAATCAGGAAGAATTGGATTTACTGGAATTGGTGATTTTAGACTTATGAAAGATGCAGCTCTTGAGGGAAATAAAGATGCAATTTTAATGAGAAAAATGCAAACACAAAGAATAAAGAAATATATTGGTGCATATATGGCTGAATTAAATCATGTTGATGCAATTGTATTTACTGGGGGAATAATGGAAAACAACGACGATGAAATTGCAAATGCTGTGTCAGACATGGAAGAACTAGGAATTGAATTAGATGCTAAAAGGAATAAAGAGGCTTTTAGAGGTGAAGGACTTGTTTCAACAGATTCATCAATAATAAAAATCTATCTTATTCCAACAAATGAAGAACTTGAAATTGCAAATCAAACTGTAGAGTTAGTAAAGGATATGTAATATGACTTGTCTAATCCAAAATGTATTAAAAAAGTATAATAAAAATATTTGGGTAATGTATAACAATGAAAATAGCGATAGAATATTTTGCAAATATTTTACTAAGCATTTAGCAAGTAATACTATATGTATAATCTCAACTCAAAAAGTATATATCATTTTATCTAGTTTAGATAAAGATAATGTTGAAAAACTAAAATATGATCCAAAAAAAGTTCAGTTTTTTTCATACAAATCGAGAGATGAACTTGACGTTATTTTAGAAAATATTATTGCAGATTTAAATTTTAGTAATAAAATATGTCTTAACTTTTCTACTATGTCAGACAGAAATACAGATATAATGAGTCATGGGGATTATGTATATTTAACTAAAATTTTGAAAAAGCCATATTTAAAATATAAAAAGAAGGTAAAATTTGAATCAGCTGAGGAAATGATATATGATTTAGAGTCAAGAAAAACTGAAAAAGAGATAAATAGACTAAAACTTCTTGCTGATATTACAAACAGAATTTTAGAAGAAACGTTTAAAAAAATACAAATAGGGGATAATGAAATTCAAATTGTAAATAAAACAAAAAGAATTACTGATGAAATAATGAAGTTATATGTTGGCTCAAATGATATCGTATCATATGATATGGCATGGGAAAATTGCCCTATTGTACTTACAGGTATAAATCTTGCAAAAGGTGGCCATTCGCTACCAAGTACAAAAAAGTTATTTAGGGGAGATACTATATATTTTGATTTTGGAATAAAAGCTACGTTTAGTGATGAGATGGTCCTATATACAGATATGCAAAGAATGGGATATGCACTTAAAAAAAATGAATTTAGTCCTCCAAAACAAGTTATGAAGGTATTTAATACTTTAGTTAATTCTATATCAGATGGTATTGATGAAATGAGGCCTGGTGTAAAAGCATATAATGTAGATAAGGTTGTACGTGATGAAATTATAAAAGCGGGTTACCCAGAATATAATCATGCAACTGGCCATCCTGTTGGTAAGGAAGTACATGATATTGGAGCTATAATTTCTATAAAAAAATCTAAGCTTGCCAATTTAGAACTTATTGAAAATGGTGTTTACACTTTAGAGCCTAGAGTAAACATTTCAAATGGAGGCTCAATTGAGGAAATGATCCAGGTAACAAAATATGGAGGTGTTCCACTTACTCATTTGCAAGATGAAATTTATCTTGTAAAATAATATATAAAAATTAAATTATTGTAATAATTTATACAAAATTAAGAAATATTATATAATAGAAAATTAGAAAAGGTAGGTAGATGGTATGAAACTATGTTATGAAAGAAAAGACATATATAATAATGTTGATGAGGAAGAAATATTAAACGCTAAAAAATATTCAAAAAAATATATGGAATTTTTAGATAAGTCAAGAACTGAATATTTGTGTGCTGCTGAATGTCTAAAGATGTTAAAAGATGCTGGATTTAAAGATATTACTGAATGTGAAAAATTAAATGTGGGAGATAAAGTATATTTTGTAAATAAAGAAAAATCTATATTTGCCTCAGTAATAGGTAAAGATGATCTAAAAAATGGTGTAAATATAGTAGGTTCACATATTGATAGTCCAAGACTTGATTTAAAACCAATGCCACTTATAGAAAACCAAAATATGGCGTTATTTAAAACTCAGTTTTATGGTGGTATTAAAAAATATCAATGGCTATCTATACCACTTGAAATGCATGGAGTTGTATATACTGAAGATAATGAAAAAGTTGAAATTTCAGTTGGTGGAGAAGATGACGATTTTTGCTTTACAATAGCAGATTTACTTCCACACCTTGCAAAAGATCAACTTAGTAAAAATGCAACTGAATTTATTGATGCAGAAAAAATGTCTGTACTTGTTGGAAATATAAAGGATGAAAAAGCAAAGAAAAACAAGGTAAAAGAAAATATTTTAAAAATCTTAAATGAAAAATATGGTATTAAAGAAATTGATTTTGTAAGATCAGATATTTCATTTGTTCCAGCTTTTAAAACTAGATATATTGGTTTCGATAAAAGTATGATAGGTGGATATGGACATGACGATAGAGTTTGTTCATATGCAAATGTAAAAGCTATAATAGATGCAGCAAGTGAAAACAAAAAACTAAATAAAACTGCTATTTGCCTTTTAGTAGATAAAGAAGAAATAGGAAGTGTTGGTAATACTTCAATGAGTACGCAAGCTTTTGATTTGTTTTCAAAAATGATTATATCAAAGACTGGAAATAAAGAATTAAGTGAATTAGAGATGTACTATAATTCAAAAATGTTATCTGCTGATGTTACAGCAGCTGTTGATCCAGACTATGATGAAGTGTCAGATGTCCCAAATGGTAATGTTATTGGTTGTGGTGTTGCTATTGAGAAATATACAGGTGGAAGTGGTAAATATAGTGCTAGTGAAGCTACTGCAAAATTCACATCTGAAGTAACACAAATATTCGATAAGAATGATGTTATATATCAATTTGGAGTACTTGGAAAACAAGGAAAAGGCGGTGGAGGAACAATTGCATATATACTTGCAAACAAGGGAATAGATGTAATTGATTGTGGTACACCAGTACTTGCAATGCATTCTCCATTTGAAGTAGTAAGTGTGTATGATACATACATGACTTATCTTGCATACAAAACATTCTTTAACTCATAAAAATATGTAAGGGGGAAATTTTATTGCTTAAAAGTTTATTAAAAAATACAGATTATGTTGTATTAGTTACAGTTCTTCTTCTTTTTGTAATTGGAGTTATAGCAATATTTTCGGCAGGATATAACACAGATGTAAATAAAGATGAATATATAAAGCAAATAATGTGGATGGCTGCCGTGTTTGTAATGATGGTTGTAATATGGGCAGTCGATTACAAGGTGTTTGATATAGCAGGATATATATTATATGGCATAAATTTAATTTTGTTAATGTTAGTTCTATTTATGCCTTCCCTTATGGGAGCAAGCAGCTGGTTTAATTTAGGAGGTATCCTATATCAGCCATCAGAACTTATGAAAATTGGATTTATCATATGTGCAGCAAAGCTTGCAACAATTTACAAAAATAATATAAATCAAAATGATAAAAAGAAAAAAATTATCATGATTGCAGTAATGTTACTTACTTTTTTACTCCCTGTTATTTTAATTATGTTACAACCAGATTTTGGAACAGCAATGGCTTTTGTTGTAATAGCTATATTTATGTTGTTTAAATTTGGTATAAAATACAGATATATATTTATAGGAATACTTGCAGCAGCTATTCTTATACCACTTGTTTACTTTTTTGTACTTAATCCAACACAACAGGAAAGAATTAAGGTATTTATAAATCCTGAACTTGATCCACTTGGAAGTGGATATAATGCGATACAATCAAAAATTGCTGTAGGATCTGGAATGTTATTTGGAACTGGAATACTAAAAGGAGCACAAACACAATATGGTTATCTTCCAATTAAATCCACTGATTTTATATTTTCAGCTATATCGGAAGAAATGGGATTTATTGTATCAGCAATAGTTGTAATTTTATTTGCAATACTATTAATTAGGTTAATTAGAATATCAAAATATGCACCTGATGAATTTTCAAGTTTTATGACAATAGGTGTAGCAGGCCTTATATTTTTCCATTTTGTTCAAAATATTGGTATGACAATAGGGCTTTTACCAATAACAGGTGTACCACTTCCATTCGTGAGTTATGGAGGTAGTAGTTTAATCACAAATGGTATGGCTATAGCAATTGCACTTAATGTTTCTGCTAGAAAATCAAGGAAATTATTTATGTAAAAGTAGAAGATAAATTAAAAAATGTATTGATAAAAGTTTAAATATAATGTAGTATATTTATGAAGGGGAACATTATGAAAAAAAGTTTAAAATTTATTGTTGCTTCTTTTGTGTTAGCACTTGCAATTCCAGTTATATTTGTATCAAATATATTTTGCGCTGCATATGAAAACACAATAACTGAGGATAATGCCCAGGTAATAGTGAGTGTAAACTCAGATAAAACAAAAATAGTTTCAGGTGAAGAATTTACAATTACATTTTCACTAGATAAATTACCAGATAATGGTTATGGCCTTGCAAGCTTGAGCCTTAGAATGTACTATGATGCATCAAAAGTAGATGTTATAAACATAACAGAAACTGATCTTGCAAATGAATTTAAAATGGCTGTTGGACCATCAGATGAAGATGCAAACGGAAGTGAATTTTCATCAGCAAGATACATTGTGTTTGGCGGAGCCAATGGAGGTGCAGATGCTGTATGTTCAACAGGAGAACTATTTACTGTAAAATTTAAAGCAAAAGAAAATACATATGGAAATGTCAAAATGTATCTTGAAAGTACAGATGGATTTAATGCTGGCGCTGTTATACTAAATTCTGATGGAAATCCAGTTACTGATAAAAATCCAGTTCCTAAATATTTAAAGTCAAATTTAGATAACTTAAATATATGTGATACAATTGAATATAAAAAAGGTGATGTAAATAGAGACGGAAGAGTAAATACATTAGATGTATATTATGCAATGAAAGGAATAGTAAATGGAACACTAACAGACGAGGAAAAAGTAATACTAGATGTAAATGGAGATTCCAAAGCTAATACATTAGATATAAACATGATAATGAGATATATAGTAGGTCAAATTGATAGTTTGTAATCAATAAACACAAAGAGTGGTTTAGTTTTATACTAAGCTACTTTTTATTTTTAATAAATAATTTAGATAATGCAGTTAACTTTTTAGTGGCAGTTTTTAGTATTTTTACCTTTAATTTATAAATTTTTATCTAGGTATTTTTTCATATAAATTTTTGTTAATATTCAGACTATGACTAGTTAAAATCATAAAATTAGTTTTTGTTTATATTATAATATACATAATAAATTTAAGCTTGTATTTTTTTTAACTTATAATAATTATTTCAAAGCGGCTTGTAACACCACGTTGACACACTTTTTATAATTTCAAAATTCTACCTAGTCTGAATAGTAACAATAATTCAGAATAAACAGAAAAATATAGATAAAACAAACTTGAAAATAAAATGCAATAATGGTAAAATATAATGTATAAAAAATAAAGTGTAATTTTATAGGAAGAAAAAATGAAATACATGTTAAGTTTTAAAGGTCTTTTTAATAGCATGTTTTTTATTCGACTTATGATGCATACTAGATTTTATAAAATTTTTTGGGGGATTAAATATGAAAAAATTAAGGCTTTTATTTATAATGTTTCTTGTTTTAACTTTAGCGTTATATACTAAAGTTGAAGCAGCAACTAAAGAGGTAGAATTAGGACAAGAAAAATATGAAGTAAAAAATGGAACTGAATATACGAGTAGAAAAGAAATAGAATATATTAAAATTTTAAGTGATAGAAGTGGGATAAGCAGGATTTCATTAGAATTTGATTTATCTTTGATTAAAGATTATGATTCAACAAATGGTATTGTTGAGTATAATAATTTAAAAAAATGGTTAAATAACTTAGAAGATGTATATGATTTATTTTGTGAACTAAATTTAAAACCAAATAAAGATGAAATTGTTATTGACTATACAGGTATAAGGGAACAAAAAAAAGGTGCATATGTAAATGGGGATAGTAATAGAATTGTTGTAAATAAACAATATAACATAAACTCAATTAAGATATTGGATAGAGATTATAATAATGGATTAATAAATTTAGATGGCACAGTAATGCATGAAATGGGGCATGTTTTTACAAAAATTGAAAATGGTCCTTCCTTTACAAATGAACCTTGGACATATGGAAATGAGTATATAAACCAAGCAATGGTTCAGTATGTATTAGATAAAATTATACTAAGTAAAGATAATATAGTTACTACAATTAATCCATATGACTATGTAATTTTAGCATCAAAAAATGTAAAAACATATACAAATTTAAATGGTGAGCAAAAAGAAGTTGTTCATAGCTATAAAGACGGATATGATAAACTATTAAATAAATATAATGTATATTATCCTTCAGATGCATCCTATACAAAATTAATATATAATATTTCTGCAATATTAGATGCTATAGGATTTGATTCTGTAAAGAATGTGTTTAACTATTATGGCAATAATGATTTATCATATTATACTTGGGCAAGCAAGTATGATAAGTTTATTTTATTTATGAATATAGTAAAACACAATACCACAAATGAAATTTGGAATAGTGTACAGTCAAATTATAACGAAGCTTATGATAAGTTTGTTATAAATATTTCAACTGGTAATATAGGTATGAAAGTTATAAAGGGAAAAGAATTTCTTCCTGTATATAATGTATCATATAATTCTAGCAATCATAAGGATAATTATCAAATTAAGTTTCTTTCAAAAAATTCTAATGTTGTGCAGGTACAAGAAAATGGAAAACTATATGCTAAAAATTTAGGTTATGCTACTATTGAAATTTGTGTTGGAAATCAAAGTGAAACAATAGATATAGAGGTCGTTGATGGAACACCAATTTCAAGTATGAAGATAAATACAAATAGTTATACATTTACAGATATTGATGATATATATACACCGAGTGTGGATATAACCCCATCAAATGCTACAAATACAAAATTAAAATGGCTAAGTTCTGATAAGAGTATTGCAACCGTTAATATTATTTCTGGTAAAATAACACCAGTTGGAAACGGGAAATGCAAGATCAATGTATATGCAACAGATGGATCTGGGCTAGTTGCTCAGTTGGATGTAAAGGTAGATATAAAAGCTAAAAGTGTATCTTTTGAAAATTCAGAGTACAATATAACAAGTGCTGGTCAAAAAATAAATGTTAATGCAAGTGTATTACCTGAAAAAACAAATAATAAAACACTAGAATATAAAAGTAGTAATGAAAAAATTGCTGTTGTAGATGGAGAAGGAAATGTAACACCTGTTGGAAATGGAACGTGTCAAATAACAGCAACAACTACAGATGGGAGTAATTTGCAAGCTAAATGCAATGTTAATGTTGATATAAAGCCTATAAAAGTTACGGATATAAAAATTAGACAAAAAAGTTACACTATAATAAGTTTAAATCAGACACCATCATTTAGAACAACAATAACTCCCTCTAATGCTACTAATAAAGAAGTAAAATGGACAAGTAGTAATGAAAATATAGCGGTAGTAAGTGAAAATGGAATTGTAACGCCAGTAAAAAATGGTACATGTAAAATAATAGCAACAACAACAGATGGAACAAATTTAAGTGCAAGTATAGATATAACAGTAGATTTCAAGGTAACGTCAATAAGTTTTAGTACAAAAAGTTATACAATAACTAGTGTTAATCAAACACCATCATTTAGAGAAAAAATAAGTCCATCAAATGCAGCAAATAAAAGCGTAAAATGGACAAGTAGTAATGAAAATGTAGCAAAAGTAAGTACAACTGGAGTTATAAAACCAGTAAAAAATGGAACATGTAAAATAATAGCGACAACAACAGATGGAACAAATTTAAGTGCAAGTATAGATATAACAGTAGATATAAAGGCAACAAAAATAACATTAGATAAGACAAATATAAATTTAACAAATGAAAAATACAGTGATAAAATAACAGCAAAAATAGAACCAAGTGAAGCAAGTGATAAGGTAAAATATACAAGTAGTAATGAAAAAGTCGCAAAGGTAAAAGAAGATGGAACAGTAATAGCAGTAGGAAAGGGAAATTGTATAATAACAGCAACTACAACAGATGGAACAAATTTAAGTGCAAAATGTAATGTTACATCAGAAGTTGAATATCAAAAAGGTGATGTAAACAAAGATGGGATAGTAGATGTAGCAGATGTAATATATGCAATGAATAAGTTATCAAAAGGAACATTAACAGATGAGGAGAAAATTATAGGAAATGTAAATGATGATAGTATATTTGATGTAGCAGATGTAATAAAAATAATGAGATACTTATCTGGAAAAATATCTAGTTTATAATAATAGATGAGCTTTAATATATTTGGAGGCGAAAATATGCGAAAAGCAAAAGTATTTGTTTTAATTTTATTTAGTTCTTTATTTATGCTATTTGCAAGTACAAGCATATTTGCATCAAGTAGTTTGATAAATAAGGAATATAAATCGATAAATGTGTATGAAAAATTTGATATAAAAACAATACAAAATGATTCAAGTAAAAAATATAACTATTCATCATCAGATAACGCTGTAGCAAGTGTAAATTCTGATGGAATTATAGTAGGGGAAAAAATGGGAGAATGCTATATAACTATATCCGATGATAGTGGTAATTCTTCCAAGCTTAATATTAGAGTTGGTTTTTATAAAGGGATAGATGTTTCAACTTTTAATGGAGATGTAAATTATAATAGTATAAAATCTCAAGGAATAGATTTTGTTATGATAAGATCATCATATGGATGGTATGATAGTTATGATGCAGCTGCTGGAAAAGAATATGGATTTCAATATGATGCTAAACTATACAACAATGTAAAAGGTGCAGTTGAAAATAATGTTCCGTTTGGTATTTATCACTATTCTTATGCAAGAAATACAAGTGAGGCTGCATTGGAAGCAGAGTATACTATTAATGCCCTTAAAAGTACAGGCGCGTATGCAAATAGTATGTCTCTTCCAATTGCCTATGATGTTGAAGATAGTAAATATCAAGATTCAATAGATAAAGAAACTTTAACAGATATTGTAATTACATATTGTACAAAAATAAGGGAAGCTGGATATCAACCAATGATATATGCAAATAAAAGTTGGTTTGTCGACCATTTAAATATAACTAGGTTAAATTCATTAGGCTATGATTTTTGGTACGCTTTATGGCCAGGTGGAAATATTGATTTTTCAAACAAAATACAAATAGCAGATTCTGGAATTTACCCATTAATTTGGCAATATACAAGTAGTGGTAGTGTAGACGGGGCAAATACAAATTCTGGAAGAGTAGATCTAAATGTAATGTATATGAAAGAACAAGTTAAATTGACATTTAAGTGTGATGATGAGATTGTGCAACAATTAGTTATTGACAAAGACGCGTCTTTATCAGAAATCCCTAAGGCAAGTAAAAATGGCTATACATTTCAAAAATGGATAGATCAAAACGGAAATGAAATAACTTTAAATACAAAGTTCAGTACTAATATGGAATTGTGTGCTGTTTTTAAGAAAAGAACTATAAAACTTTCCAAGGCTAGAATTTTCTTAATAAAAGAAAATGAAGAAAAAATTACAACTATGTTTGATAATGGAGATAACATTTCACCAAAAGATTTAATATATAAATCTTTAGATGAAGCTATTGCGATAATAGATGAAAATGGTACTATAACTGGTAAAAACATAGGGACAACAAAAATACAAGTTTCTCTTAAGGATGATCCAACAATTACATGTATATGCGATGTACAAATAGGTGATAATTATAAAAACGGTGATGTAAATAAAGATGGGATAGTGGATGTATCAGATGTAATATATGCAATGAATAAGCTATCAAAAGGAACATTAACAGATGAAGAAAAAAATATAGGGAATGTAAATTATGATAATATATTTGATGTAGCAGATATAATAAAAATAATGAGATATTTATCTGGAAAAGTAGCTAGTTTATCATAAATAATATTATAAAAATGAATTTAATATTACATTTTCGTTACATTTCCTATTAAGTATTGAAAAATGTAATAAAATGCTGTATTATACAATTATGTTAATCATAAAAATAATGAGGAGGTAAATATGAAAAACAAATTTTTAACTAAAGTTTTTGCTGTTTTAACAGCATTTGTAATGACATTAACTTTGGTACCAAATGTAACTTTTGCTGCTGAAAGTGGTAAACCAGAACTTAAAGTTAGTGTTGATAAAAGTGAGCTAGAAAGAACTGGTGAATTTACTGCAAGTGTTAGCTTAAATACTAATAATGTGGCTAATATAAGTGGACTGCAACTTAGATTAAAGTATGACTCAGATGTACTAGAAACTGTTGGAGATGTTACTAGAATTTTGCCTACGAGATCAAATGAACTTTGCAGTCCTTCTGTAGATACAGTTAATAATAGTGCAAATTTTATTTATGCTTTATATGATGATGGGGCATCTTTAGACTATAATGGAGTTGTTTATACTATTAAGTTTAAAGTAAAGGATAATGCTAATTTTGGTAAGTCAGATTTAACTATTGATACTCAAACAGCTTATCCGATTAAAAATGGATTGGATAATATAGATATAGACTCAACAATAATTAATTCAAGTATTAACGTTGTAAATCCTCTTAACAAAATTTCACTTGGTAAAGAAACAAGTACATTAAACGTAGGGGATACAGAAACTTTAACAGTTACATATGATCCTGAAGATACAACTGAAGATAAAACAGTAACTTGGGAATCTTCAAATAAGGATGTTGTAAGCGTAGATAATGGACAAGTAACAGCTAAAAATGTAGGAGAAGCTGTTGTTACAGCAAAAGTTGGAACAAAAACAGCAAGCATAAAATATACTGTAGTTGCTCCTTTAAAGGGAATCAGTATAACAGGAGATAATTCATTACTTAAAGGTGAAGAAAAACAACTTACAGTTGTATATGACCCAGAAAATACGACAGATGATAAAACAGTAACTTGGGAATCTTTAAATAAAGATATTTTAACTGTAGATGAAAATGGAAAAATATCTGGAATTAAAGAAGGAACAGCTATTGTAAAAGCTGTAGTTGCTGGAAAAGAAGCAACTAAAGAAATTACTGTAATTGAGAAACATATTGATAGTGTATCTTTAAGTGGAGATGATACAATACTTAAAGGCGAATCAAAAAGATTAACTGCTACAATAAATCCAGAAGACACTACTGATGATAAAACAATAACATGGAGTAGTGATGATGAAGATGTGCTATTTGTAGATCAAAATGGACAAATGAGAGGAATAAAAGAAGGAACTGCTAATGTAAAAGCTGTAGTTGCTGGAAAAGAAACAACAAAACAAATAACAGTAAATGAAATACATATAGATTCAATCACTATAGATGGTGAGCAAGAATTTGAAATGGTAAAAAATCAAACTAAAAATCTTAGTGCAAAAATTAATCCAGATAATACAACTGATGATGATAAAAATATAACTTGGACTTCAAATAAAGAAGATGTGGCTAAAGTAGATAATAATGGTAAAGTTACTGCATTAAAAGAAGGTGAAGCTACAATAACTGCTAAGGTTGGAACTCATGAGACTTCGGTTAAAGTAAATGTAAAAGAAATACACATTAATTCTGTTGTTATAAACGAATTAGATGATGAATTTACAAGAGGAGATGAGTTTAAATTCTCTGCTTCATATACACCAGAAAATACAACTGATGAAAATAAAACAGTTGAATGGAGTTCTTCAAATACAGATGTTGGAACTATTGATCAAGAAGGAAATTTTGTAGCATTAAAAGAAGGAACAACAACAATAACAGCAAAAATAGGAAATATAAAAGCAGAAAGAGAAGTAACAGTTATAGAAAACCATGTTGACAACTTTAAATTACTTCAAGAAGAAGGAGAAGTTTTAAATATCGGAAATACTCAAAAATTAGTAACTGTTGTAAATCCAGAAAATTGTACAGATGCTTATACAATAAAATATAGTTCTTCAGATGAAGCGATAGCAACAGTAGATGAAAATGGAAATGTTACAGCACTAAAAGATGGAAAAGTTGTAATAACAGCAACATTAACAACAGAATATGATGATGAATTTGAAGACAGTATAGAAATAAATATACCAGCAAAAGAAGTAATATCAAATAAAGCTGAAGATGGAACAACAAATGGGGCAGCAGCACAAGAAGCAACATCACCAAAAACAGGAGATATTATAGTTGTACTTGTATCAGTATTAATGTTAGGAGCTGCAACTACATTAGTAGTAACTAAAAGAAGATCTGTAAAACAAAAATAATATATAAAAAATAGAGATGGAGATTTGAAAATCCATCTCTATTTTTTTTCTCTAAATATTCAAATTAATAAAAAATTTACTCCAAAAATATAAATAAAATTTTAAATATATCTAGATTTATTTATAGTATTAATGTATAATAATATTGTAATATATTAAATTAGGAGGAGTTCATGAATATTGGTATAGATATAGATAACACGCTTACTGATATAGAAAAAGACCTATTTGACATAGCAAATAAATATACAAAAAAAATAAATCCAAATTTTAAAGATAAAAGCCCCGTAAAATTTGATGGATTTTCAAATATGGTAGCTTTTTATACAGATTTATTTGGATGGAATAATGAACAGCTGGAAAGTTTTTTTAGAAATGAAAGAATTGAAGTTGTTGATAAAGCTCTTCCAAGACCAGGGGTTGTTGATGTACTAAAAAAATTGAAAGATAATGGTAATAATATATATATTGTCACTGCAAGAACGGATAAACATGATGATAGGCCATATGAAAGAGCTAAAACATGGCTTGATAAAAATGGGATTGTATACGATAAACTTATTGTAGGAGCAACTGATAAAGTAAAGGTATGTAAAGAACTTGGCATTGATGTGTTTATAGATGATCAACTAAACAATTGTATGAAAATATCACAAAGTGGCATAACGACAATTAGACTAACGAATAGTAAAGAAGAGTATGCTCATGTCGTAAACATGTCAAATTTTAATCAAATATTTGAATATATATGTAGTTTAAAGTAGGTGGAGAATAATGAAAAAAGGATTAAGTTTATCAACAGTTGTTATAGCTATAAGTATTATGCTAATACTTGTTTCTTCTGTTTCAGTTATCGGAAGTTCTGCAATAACTTCTGCTAATTTTGAAGAATATAAATCTAATATCGATAGAGTATCAGATGAAGTAAATATATATGTTACAGATAATGGAACTTTGCCAGTAACAAATGAGGTTATTGCCATAAACTCGCTTAGTCAAGATTTTTTAAATCAAGTAAAAGAAAATGGAGATTTGGCGAATAAATTTTATCTGGTTGATATTTCAAAATTAAATGATTATAATATAAAAAAAGGAAGAGGAAATGTTGAAAATAAAGATGTATTTTTAGTTACTGAAAATACAAATAATGTATATTATTTAAAAGGTTTTAAGTATAGAGGTAAAGTATATTTCAACAATTAAGGAGAAAAATGAGTTATATAAAGAAATTAGATGTAGGAAATATTAAATTAAATAATAATGTGTTTTTAGCACCAATGGCTGGAGTTACAGATATAGCTTTTAGAAAAATTGTAAGAGAAGTATCATCACCTGCACTTACATTTACCGAAATGGCTAGTAGTAAAGCAATGGAATTTGGAAGTAATAAAACTGAAAAATTACTCAAAATACCGGAATATGAAAGACCATCTGCAGTGCAGATATTTGGAAGTAATAAAACTGTTATATCTGATACTATAAAAAAGTTAAACGAAGATGAAAACATTGATATAATTGATATAAATATGGGCTGTCCTGCTCCTAAGCTTGTAAAAAATGGAGATGGAGCAGGGCTTCTTTTAGATTTAAAAAACGTAGAAAGTATTGTGAAAGAAGCTGTAAAAGTATCAACTAAACCAATAACAGTAAAAACAAGAAAAGGATTTAATGAAGAAAGAATAACGGCAGTGGATGTTGCAAAAATATGCAATGATAATGGAGTAGCTTTCGTAACCATTCATGGAAGAACAAGAGAACAGTACTACGCAGGACAAGCTGATTTAGATATAATACGAAAAGTTAAAGAAAGTGTTAAAATACCAGTTATTGGAAATGGAGATATAATAAATTGTGAGACAGCAAAAAGAATGTTTGAATATACTGGTTGCGATGGAATAATGGTTGCAAGAGGTGCACAAGGAAATCCGTGGGTATTTAAAAGTATTTTAGAAGAAAATGATTATATACCTTCTCTTGAAGAATTATTTAATGTAATATATAGGCATATAGAATATCAATTAGAAATTGATGATAAAAAACAAGCTAACTTAAAATTAAGAAAACACATTGCATGGTATTTAAAAGGATTAAATGGTAGTAGTAAAATACGAGATGAAGTGAATAAATCTGAAGATATTGAAGAAACTAAAAAAATATTAAAAAATTATTATAATAAGTTAAAAGAAAATAAAAAATAATATTATATGGGATTTTTTTGAATATATCAAATAAGAATTTAATTAGATAATTGATTAAAAAATTCAAATAGTTCCTTTTTGTGAACTTCAAAAAACAAATAAGAATTTTGTTTTCCACTAATTATGTATCTGATAAAAATAGTATTATGTTTTTCTGAAATAAAATAAATTATTCTATAATTTCCACAAATTCGTTCTCGATAATGCTTGTCCGAGAGTTCGGGAACATACCTTCCAATATATGGAGTATCTTTAATAGAATCAATTGTATCATATATATCAAGCATAACTCTATTTGAATAATTAGTGGAAATTTTTGCTGTAAATTTTGTAATATTTTGCATATTATTATAAGCTTTATTGGAGATGGAGATGTTCATATTCTTGCATCAACCTCTCTTTCGTTTCTTCAATAGTCATAACTTTACCATTTTTTATATCATCTTCACTTTCTTTTAGAGACATGAAGAAAACTAATTTGTATATAAAGTCGTATAGAGTGTTTTCCTGTAGATTAACTTGATTTAAAGTTTTTTTTATAAAATCCATTTATATAACCTCCTTCAATTTAAATTTTTGTCTTCAAGTAATTCTCTTATAGTTTCTCTATTTAAATGCTTGTTTGTTCCGGGAATGATAGTTGTTTCATCTTCACCATATCTGTCTATGTATTCAACCATAAGTTTAAATACCATCTCAGTTGGTTTTAAGCCATCAAAAAAATCTTTTGGAACAGAATCCACAATATCTAGCATTCGTTGTTTTACATCAGCCATACTACTTATCAACTCCTTTCTTAAATTTCTAACAATAGTATATCACAAATTTAGAAAGAATAATATAGTTTTTTGATATTTAATAAATAATACTTGTTGTGGTAAATTAATTTTTAAGTAAGCATGATTGTACATGAATTATTAGGTTATAGCATTAGGCCACTAAATGAAAAATAAAACCAGTTTAGAAGAATTATCTAAACTGGTTTTAGATGATTATTTAATTATTTAAATATTTAAATAATTAGAAAAATTCATACATTCCTTTAATAGCTCTCTTGTTATTGTTATTGAATAACAATATTTTGAATTGAAATTATAATCTTGATAACACTCTTTTTCTAATTTGTAATAGTTTTTTTAGATATACTTTTATTCTCTTGTAAATAATTGTCAATAATTATCGCAAGATAGAAAGCGTATTTAGCAAAACAAGAATTTTCTTCTCTTAAAAGAATAATGTAAAATTTTAGCTTTTCATCATCACTTTTAAAAGGTAGATTACTGTTAGGGTTAATATCATATTTGATTTTAAACCATGAATCCAGTATATCTGTAATTTTATCACCACGGTTTATAGTATAGTCCTTATCATCAATTATTGCTGTAAAAGAATCAATACCACTTTTATCTTCAGACAATATCCTTATTGCATGAAGAATTATTTCTGGAAAACTTGTTTCAAAATTAGGAATATGAGCATAGTAAGATGTTTCTTTCATAAGTAAATCTCCTTAAAATTTTTTAAAAAACTTAATCAAATTAGTTATTTGATTTATATATTTTTGTATAACTAGTATATTACTATATATTGTGGCAAGAGTAAAATTACATAAATATATTGATAGATTAAAAATATTTCTTGTAAGAATATGTTATACATGATATAATATATGCATGATTGATAAACAAATAAAAAGTAAAATACTAAATTTTTATGAAAAAAAACAAGATAAAATGCTTGTTTCAATGATTATAGAAAAGGTAAATAAATTTGAAACAGGTAATCATTTAATATATACAACATTTTTGAACATGTATGAAAAGGAAATTGCTATAAGTGTACTAAATAAATTAAATATTAGTTATTATATTTATAGCCCACTAGAAGATACATCCAAATTTGTTATTTTCTTTTTCCCAGAATATATGTTGGATCAAAATATAGATTATGTCATATCAGACTATATTGAAGTAATTAAAATAATATCTAAGACCAAAGGAAAAATTACGCATAAAGATTATATGGGAACAATTTATTCATTAGGTTTAAAAGATGAAATGATAGGTGATATCTTTGTATGTAATGATATGTGTTATTTTTTCTGCTTTAAGAAAAATAGCAAATACATATGTGATAATTTAGTAAAGGTAGCAAGATCACAAATAGAATTAAAGTGTATAGATATATATTCAGATGAAGTTATGAAAATAAAAGTAAAATTAAAAGATATGGATATAACTGTATCATCACTTAGAGTTGATTTAATACTATCTGATATTTTTATACTTAGTAGAAATGAAGTAAAACAAAAAATACAAAATGGAGATTTATATGTAAATTCAAAGGAAATGTTTTTTCCTGCATACATTGTAAAAGAAAACGATATAGTATCATTTAAAAGATGCGGAAAAATTAAAATTGGAAAAGTATTAAGACATACTAAAAACGGTAAAATTGTTGTAAACGTAAAAAAATATATTTAAAGAAGGAGTAAAGATGAAAGTTGCATTTTATACATTAGGTTGTAAAGTTAATCAATATGAAACCGATATTATGATAAAAGAATTTATGGATAAAGGTTATGAGGTCGTTAAATTTACAGAAAAAGCAAATATATATGTTATAAATTCATGTTCGGTAACTAATATGTCTACAAGGAAGACAAGACAGTATTTAAGTAGAGCAAAAAATATGGGTGGTATTGTAGTTTTAGTTGGATGTTATGCTGAAGTGGTAAAAGAAGAAAGTGATATTAAAAATGTTGATTTAGTCCTTGGAAATGAAGAAAAAAAAGAAGTTGTAAAATATGTAGAAAAATATTTAGAGGAAAATAACATTAAATTTAGTGATAGCAAAATAGAAAATAACAAGGTTAAATATGTGATAGGAGATATTTCAAAAGTAAAAAAATATATTCAAAAAGAGAAGTTAGAAAAAGGAATAAATATACGAGAAAGTATAAAAATTGAAGATGGATGTAATAATTTTTGCTCATACTGTATAATTCCATATTTAAGAGGAAGAGTTAGGAGCAGAAGTTTAGAAGATATTAAAGATGAGGTAACATCTCTAGTAAAAAATGGAGTAAGAGAAGTTGTTTTAGTTGGAATTGAAATTGCATCCTATGGAAAGGACCTAGATGAAAATATTGGATTAGTTGACGTTGTAGAAACTATAAGCAAAATAGATGGATTAAATAGGGTTAGACTTGGTTCTTTAGAGCCAAGAATACTTACTGATGATAATATTACAAGGTTATCTAAAATTGATAAATTATGCCCTCATTTTCACATTTCAGTTCAAAGTATTGATAATGGTGTCCTATCAAGAATGAATAGACATTATACAAGAGAATTTTTGTTTGATAGAGTTTCTATGTTAAAAAAATACTTCCTACATCCTGCTATTACCTGTGATATTATTGTAGGTTTTCCTGGAGAAACAGATGAGGAATTTTCTAATACAATAGATGGTGTTAAAAAAATAGAGTTTTATGAATTACATGTATTTAAATATTCTAAAAGAAAGTGGACAAGGGCTGCTAAAATGGAAAATCAAGTAGATGGAAATATATCAGCCAAAAGAAGTGAAGAGTTAATTTCTATTGGAAATGAATTAAAAGATAAGTATATGAATGAATATTTAGGTAAGACTTTGGATGTTTTATTTGAATCATATGATAATGGATATTTATATGGATATACTCCAAATTATATAAAAGTTAAAGTAAAAGGGGATGAAAGTTTATGGGGAAAACAAGTTCCCGTAAAGTTATATTCAAAAGAAGAAGAATTAATGCTTGGAAGTATTTAAAATTAAAAAACATTTTAATAGTTGTAATTATAGTGCTGTCATTTGTAGCTTTATCAAGTGTAGCAGGTATGAAATTACTGGAGAAAAAAGCAGAAAAATCTACAATTAAATATGCTAAAGATAAAGAAGAAGTACAAGATAATTCAAGTGATTTTGTTGTAGAAAATAACCATGATGAAAAAAAACAAGATAACCAAAAATCGGATAATAACAATTATAGCGAAAATACAAATATAGACTTAATGGTACTTGGAGAGATAATGATGGGGGGTAAGGTTACAACAAATTTAGACTATAATTATTTGATGGCATTTAAAAATATATATGATTTAACAAAAAAAGCAGATTTTACTTATGCCAATCTTTCTACTAATATAACAAACTTAGATAAAATTGAGGATGCAAAAACAAATTATTTAGTGACTAAAAATATTTTAAGTGCTTTTAATGCCTTAGGTTTAGATGCGTTATCTATTGCTACTGATCATATAACTGATTATCCAAGTGAAATTATAAAAAATACAGAGAGTCTTTTAGAGGAAAATTCAATATATGTTGCTGGAAAAAAAGATATGCCTATGTACTTTGAAAAAGATGGTAAAAAAATTGCTATTGTTTCAACTAATTCTGTAATTATAGGTACAAAAGAAAATTATACAAAAAATGGTATAAGTGTATATAATGAAGATAATATTAAGAAGAATATTCAAGAAGCTAAAAAAATGGCTGATTTTGTTATAGTTGACATACATTGGGGAAAAGGAGAAGCGTCTTTTGGCGTAACTACACAAATGGAAGAAATGGCAAAATTTGTCATTGAAAGTGGTGCAGATTTGGTTATGGGAACACATGCCATAGGTATTCAACCTATTAGTACATACAACGGAAAGCCTATCATATACACAACAGGTTATGCTATGACAGATTTAGAATATGAAACTACAAAAGTAAGTTACTTATTTGATTTAAAATTTGAAAATACAAAACTTTCTAGCATTGAGATGACGCCTATTTATATAAAAGATTCAAAAGAAGTTTTACTATATAAAGATTATGATGAGGTTGCTGCAAATATAAATATGAAAAGCATATGTAGTAGGACGCAAGAAAATGGTTTGAATGCACAGATAAGTGATAATAAAATAATAGTAAAATTTTAGATTGTATAAAGAATATTGCATAGTGTTTGATTTTTTTACTTTAAATATTCTTTATAAATTAAGGCAGTAGCAGTGAAAAAATAATAAAATATATTTTTAAAATGTGAAACAAATTTCTTAAAAATCCATAAAAAAGTTTCACATTTTAAAGGAGGAATATCATGGAAGAAAAGGTGGAAATAATATAAAGAATTCTAGAGCATCTGAAATATTAGCAATACTATTAAATAATAACATGATAGAAAATACAGAAGAAAGTAAATATAAATTTAAAAGATAGTCCGGTTTTCAATATAAAATTGTTCGGACAAAACCGGACTTTTTATGAAATATTATTTAATTAAGCTGTTCAATATTGATACAAAATTAGTGAAAAAATTAAAAAATTAACTGCATATAATACTAGATAAAAACGAAAAAAGCATAACAGATTACTAAAAATTCACACAATATTTTTTAAAAAGTGTCGACTAAAGTTCTTAAAAAGTGTCGATTGCATATTGACTATTTATATGGACATTTATATCATTTTAGAGATAATGTTACTAGATTGGAAGTGGACTTGATTTTAGAGTTTTCAGATGGAAAATGTTCGGCAGTAGTAAGAGACCCAGAAACGGGTATTTATATTGTACCAATTACAGCATTAAAGCCGTAGTAAAGGAGGAGAATGATAATAGGAAAGGTAATTTATGAATTATAAATAAAGATATACATGGTTTAGGGAGAGTCTTAGGAAATTCATGGCAAAATATAAAAATCAAGATTATAATCAATAAAATTGTCTTTGAAGTCTTTTTATGATATAATATAATTGTAGGAAAAAAATAAATCTTTTTAATTAATAAAGGTAGTTTACTTTTTAAATTTAAGGAGGAATTTTAATGTTAAAATTAAAAGATAAGTTATATGTAAAAAAATTAAGAGAGGAAGGTTATTTAACTGCAACTTCTGAGGAAATAAAAGGTATTACAGAAGAAGATTTGCGGAAAATAAAACTTATAAAGATAAATGATCCAAAAGCGTGTATTTCTTTACAAGTATTAAAAGAATTTTGTGAGGATGATTTACCCGTAATTATGTGCTCCAAATTCTTTAATTGGGAAGAAGTAGTATATTTAAAGAGCAGAAGATATGATTTAAGAGAATTTGCCAATAATATTTATCCAAGATGTTCAAGGAAAAATATAAAATACATAAAGGCAATGTGCATTGGCCCATGTTTTCATGTTTTCAAAATACTCTTCCTATTAGATAATAATATGCTGTATAGTGTATATTCAAAAGAATATGATTACAAAGATTTCTTTATGACTTGTAAGGAAATCGGCTTGGATTATACAAATGAAAGATTGACAAGATTTTCAGTTGGTTTCATAAGATTTTTGGGAGAAAAATATACATCTGAGGAGTGCACTAAATTACTTGATGTTGGATTTAGATTAGGTATAGAATTTTCTTCTTTTGAAGACGTATGTAAATTTCTTATTGAAAAATCTTTTACATTTTCCGAAATGATGTTTGTGTTAAAAAAGATCCCAAATAATGTTCAGGCTGATAATGCTTTAAAATCATATTTTAATTATGGTGGAACTAAAGAGGGGTTACTTCGCTATTTATATCTTAACGAGTTCAGTAATTAAAATAACTTTATAGTATTAAATAGGCGGTATACAATTTTGTATACCGTTTATTTTATCTAAATTTTTTATTTTGGTTGAAATTTAAGTAAAAAAGTTATATAATATATTCCATATAGGTTGTGTTTGAAAATTAAGGAAGGAAAGATAGGAATGAAAAAAACGATAGTAGTTATTTGTACCATACTTGGTATGATAGTAGGTGTTGCAGTAGGTGACGCTTTAAAAGGTGTTAATTATTTAAATTGGCTTTCAATAGGTGGAGCTTTTGGATTTCAAAATCCCGTAACAATTGATCTTAGTTTTATACAGTTTACTATAGGTTTTTGGTGTAAGGTTAGTGTTTGTGGTGTAGTTTTTATGATTATTTTTGCTTTTCTATCTAAGAAAATCTTAGATTGGCTAAAAATATAAAATATTTACCACCAAATGACAGACCATATGAGAGACTGGAACTCATGGGAGAGTCTAATTTAACAAATTCGGAACTTTTAGCAATAATAATAAAAAATGGAACAAAGAAATATAATTGTTTAGAGATAGCACAAAATATTTTAAAATTAAATGTTAATAACTCAAATATGTCTGATTTGGAGTTTTTAAGTAATCTCTCATTAGAAGAGCTCAAAGCTTATGAGGGAATAGGAAAAATAAAGGCTATACAAATAAGAGCTGTAATTGAACTTTCAAAAAGAATTGCAGCGACATATTCACATGATAAAAAGAGGGTTAATTCTCCAAGGGATATATTTGAAGTTCTACATAAAAGTTTCATCGGAAAAAAACAAGAAGAACTAAAAACAGTTATACTAGATAAATCAAACAAAGTTATGTCCGTTATAACAAATGCTATAGGAAGTACTGATAATATAAATATTGGAGCTAAAGAGATTTTATCTGAACCAATAAAACAGATGGCAAGCTCAATAATATTAGCACATAATCATCCAAGTGGAAATCTAAAGCCAAGTAAGGCTGATATTAGATTTACGCAAAAAATAGATGAATGTGCTAAATTGTTTAGTATAGAACTTTTAGATCATTTAATTATTTCGAATAAGGGATATGTTAGTTTAAAAGAAATGAAAATTATATAAATTTAGAAAAATATAAGATAAGGTGGTAAAAAATGGGTATAATATCAAAAGACATAGGAATAGATCTTGGAACATCTAATATAAGAATTCATTTAAAGGGAAAAGGTGTTGTGTTAAGTGAACCTGCTGTTGTTGCAATAAATCAAATTACAGGAGAAATTCTTGCTGTAGGAAATCAAGCTAAAGAGATGATAGGAAGAACACCAGATTCTATAGTTGCTTTTAAACCTTTAAAAGATGGAGTTATTGCAGATTTTGAATCTACAAGAGCTCTTATGCAAAATTTGATATCAAGAGTTGTTCAAAAGAGTCTGTTTTATAGACCAAGAATAGTTGTTTCTATTCCATCAGGAATAACAGATGTTGAAGAAAGAGCTGTTGAAGGAGTAGTGTATAAATCTGGTGCTAAAGAAGTATATTTAATGGAAGAAGTTATGGCTGCTGCAATAGGATCTGGACTTGAAGTTGAAAAACCAGAAGGAGCTATGATAGTTGATCTTGGTGGTGGAACAAGTGAAATGGCTGTTTTATCTCTTGGTGGAATAGTTGTATCTAATTCTGTTAAAATTGCAGGAGAAAAGTTAGACAAAGATATTGTTGAATATATAAAACAAAAATTTAATGTTATAATTGGCGATGGTGAGGCTGAAGAAGTTAAAAAACAAATAGGTGCTGCAACAGCTGCAATGACTGAAGATAGAATGGAAGTAAAGGGAAGAAATTTACTTACAGGACTTCCTGAAACTATAACTGTAACAACAGAAGATATAAATGAAGCAATGAAGGACTCATTAAATGAAATTTTAAGAATAATAAAACTTACTTTAGAACAAACTCCCCCAGAATTGGCTTCTGATATAATGGAGAGAGGTATCACACTTTCTGGAGGACTATCTTTACTTAGAAATATAGATAGATTAATAAGTGATGAAACAGGTATGCCTGTGTTTATTGCAGATGAACCAGAAAAATGCGTTGTAAAAGGCGTAGGTATGGCTCTAGATAATATAGAGGTATTAAAAAAAGCTACAAAAACAAGAAAATAAAAGGAGAAATACATGAATTATAGGTATAATTTTAATGATAAAAAGAAATCAAATAAAAAAAAGATTATATTCTCTATTGTTTTTATATTAATTGTAATAATGATATCAGCAACTTTTTTTAGAAATAGTGAGAATAAAGTAGTAAATGCTATTTCAAGTGTTTTAAGTTATCCTGTAATTGGTGTTAAAAATGCGTTTTCTTGGGTAGGTAACGGAGCAAAGAATATTTTTACTAATAAAGATAAATTATTAGAGGAAAACAAAAAGCTAGAAGAGGAAAATAATAATTTAAAACTACAAGCTTTGGAAACTGAAAAAATATTACAAGAAAATGAATCTTTAAAAACAATGCTTGATATAAAAAATTCATACAAGCATTTTAATTTAAAACTTGGAAATGTAATATATAGAGAACATGATAATTGGACACAAACATTTCAAATAAATATAGGGTCTAATGATGGAGTAAAATTAAATCAAGCTGTTGTTCATAAAGATGGATTAGTTGGATATATTTCAAAAGTAAACGACACAACAAGTACGGTTACAACTATCCTTGACCCATCATCAGCAGTTAGCGTAAATATAAGTACTATAAATGAACCTGCTATGTTACAAGGTGATTTATCTTTAAAGTCAAAAAACCAACTCAAGTTAGATTTTATAGAGTTAGATGCTGAAGTATCTATAGGCGATATGCTTTATACTTCTGGTCTTGGTTCAATGTATCCAAGTTCAATTCCTGTTGCTAAAATAACAGAAGTTGTTAGTAAAAAAAATGATATAAATAGATATGCAATTACTGAGCCTTGTGTAGATATTAAAAAAATATCAGAGGTTGCAGTAATAATAAATTAAGGGAAAGTAAATTATGAAAAAAACACTTACAATAATATATATAATACTTTTTGTTATAGCTATATTTATACTCCAGATGTTTGTAATTGATAGCAGGGAGTTATTTGGAGTAAAACCTAATTTAATCCTTATTTGTGTGATTGTAGTAAGTTTATGGTTTGGGGTTTATACAGGTTCGATTTTTTCACTTATAATAGGCATGGTTACAGATATATTATTTGGAAATGGAATAGGACTTTTTACAATAAGTTATTCTATTGTAGGAGTATTAGTAGGGCTTTTTAGTAATAATTATAGGAAAGAAAGTAAAGTTGCACTTGTATGTGTAACATGTATATCCACAGCAATTTTTGAACTAGTTGAATATATCATGTGTTTTGCAACTACAAATACATATACAAGTATTTTGTATTTTCTTTACCAAGTGGCTATTACTTCTATTTTAAATATAATAATTGTCTATATTGTACACTCATTGTTATATAAATTAATATTATTTTTTGAAAATGGATTAGACATATATGATATGTAAAGAAGGTGAAGAGTTATAAAAAAAATATTTACTAGATTTTTAGATATTATAAAAGATAGATACCTTATCATGTATATAGTTGTTATAGTCATCTCTGTTATATTTATAGCAACCCTTTTTAATTTACAAATAGTAAATGGTCAAAATTATAGGGAACAATCTGAAAAAAGAATGCTTAGAACTAAAAATATTACTGCACCACGTGGAGAAATATATGACAGAAATGGTGTAATTCTTGCAACTAATAAATTATCATATGATGTTGAATTATATAAAGTTCGTGTAAGTACGAAAGAGCAAAATGATGGTATATTAAGACTAGTTGAAATTTTAAATGAAAATTCAGATAAAGTATACTCTACTTTTCCAGTAAATGATGATTTAAACGGATTTAATTTTGAAAATACTGAAGAGGAGCAAAAGTGGAAAAAAGAAATGAAACTTGATAGTACTCTAACATTTGATCAAGTAATAGATAAATATATTGAAAAATATGAACTTCAAGATTATTCTGATAATAGATTAAATCAAATAAAAATGGTAGAGATAAAATACGAAGCAAATCTTAATGGATATTCATTGTTTAATAGTGCAACAATAGCTAAGGATATTTCACAAAAATCTGTTGCAAAAATTGGAGAAGAAAAATATAAAATTTATGGTATAAGTATAGTATCTGTGCCTAAAAGATATTATCCAAATGGAAATTTACTTTCACATACAATAGGTTATGTAAGTAAAATAAGTAGTACAGAGTATGAGAAGAAAAAAGAACAAGGATATAATGTAAATAGTGTTATAGGTAAAGCTGGCATTGAACAATCATTTGAAAAATATTTAAGAGGAAATGACGGTGTAATAAAAGAAGAAACAGATACTCTTGGAAATGTTTCATCACAAACAGAAACAACTGAGGCAAAATCAGGTGACAATGTTACTCTTACTATTGATTATAGACTTCAAAAAGTTGCAGAGGAATCTTTGCTTAACACAATTAATGGACTTCAAAACGGAACATTGGTTGGAAAGAAATTTTCAGATGCAAATGCAGGAGCAGTTGTTGTTCTTGATGTAGATAGTGGAGAAGTGTTAGCATCAGCAAGTTATCCTACATATGATATAAATAGTTTGATAGGAGGTATATCTATTAAAGATTGGAATGCCTTACAAAATAATTCACTTCATCCAATGTTAAATAGAGTGGTGTCAGGAATATATTCACCAGGTTCTACATTTAAAATGCTAGTAGGTATGGCAGGACTTATGAATGGAAAAATTACTGTTGATGAAAAGTATTATGATCCTGGAATTTATCCATATGGTTATCATCCTAAATGTTGGCTATATACTGATAGGCATATGACTCATGGATGGATAAATATTGAAGGAGCAATAAAAGGTTCATGTAACTGCTATTTCTATGAAGTTGGAAGGAGAATTGGAATATCTGAGATTGTAAAATATGCTAAGTTATTTGGACTTGGACAAAAAACTGGAATAGAACTTTCTGGTGAGGCAGCAGGTACAATTGCTGGAGCAGATGATAAGTCAGAAGATGGATTAAAAAGTCCATGGTATTTAGGAGATACTTTATCTGCAGCAATAGGTCAGTCAGGTAGTTCATATACACCTATACAGCTTGCAAATTATATTGCTACAATTGCGAATGGAGGAAAATTAAATAAGGTGTCATTGATTAAATCTGTGGATAATGAAGTTGCTGGAACTAGTGAGTCACTTGCAGATATAAATAAATATACCAGTGAGTATACTGGTGTTAATTTTGAAGAAAAGGACCTTAATATAAATTCTGAATATATTGATGCAATAAAAAAAGGAATGCTTTCTGTTACTAGTGAAACAGGAGGAACTTCATATATAGTGTTTAAAAATAGTGATATACAGGTTGCAGGTAAAACAGGAACAGCTCAAGTACCAAATGGTAATAACAATGGTATATTTGTTGGATTTGCTCCATATGATAATCCAAAAATTGCAGTTGTTGCTGTAATTCAACATGGTGGAGAGGGAACATATACTGCAAATGTTGTAAAACCTATTATGGAAGAATACTTTAATATAGATAAAGAGTCAAAGCAAAATGAAAAAGCTCAAAATGTCTCAAATCAAGATATAAAATTTTAATGTGTAAAAGAAGGGAAATAAAATGGAGAAGATATCGGTAGTAGTTCCTTGTTATAACGAGGAAAAGTCATTACCTTTTTTCTACGATGAAATGAAAAAGGTAATGAAGAAAATGAGTAATAGTGAATTTGAACTTATTTTTGTAAATGATGGTAGTAAAGATAAAACAATTGATGTTATAAAAGAATTTGCAAGAAATGATAAAAGAGTTAGATTTTTATCTTTTTCAAGAAATTTTGGTAAAGAGGCGGCGATGTACGCTGGATTTAAAGAAGCAACAGGTGATTACGTAGCAGTAATGGATGCAGATTTACAAGATCCACCTGAACTTCTTGAGAATATGTTAAAGTATATAAAAGAAGAAGGTTATGATTCAGTTGCAACAAGAAGAAAGACAAGGAAAGGTGAACCTTTTATTAAGTCTATATTTTCTATTATATATTATAGATTAATTAGAAAAATGACAAAACTTGATATTGTAGATGGTGCAAGAAATTATAGACTAATGACAAGACAAATGTTAAATAGTGTACTTGAAATGGCAGAATATAACAGATATCTAAATGGAATATATGCTTTTGTGGGGTATAATACTAAATGGATTTCTTATGATAATAAAGAAAGAGTGGCTGGTAAAACAAACTTTTCATTTTTCAAATTAGTAAGCTACGCATTAGAGGCAATAACATCGTTCTCATCTTTTCCACTTAGACTTTCAGCAATTTTAGGAATACTTTTATGTTTTATTTCTTTTATATCTATAATTTTGATAATAGTTCGTACACTTGCATATGGTGATCCTACAAGTGGTTGGCCATCAATGGTATGTATAATGGTCTTTTGTGCAGGGCTTCAACTATTTTTCCTTGGAATAATAGGAGAATATTTATCAAAGACATATTTAGAAACTAAAAATAGACCTATATATATTGTTAAAGAAACAGAGAAGGATTTAAAATAGATATATAATTATATAAACCAATTTTACTTTTGCAGTAAAGTTGGCTTTTGTTTGAGAAAAATTTCCAAAAATTTTAAAAAATAAAATAAATATTGAATAATGTTAAAATTTAATATAAAATAAAAATATAATATTTTTATTATATATAGGAGGTTTTTATATTATGGAGAGTAAAAGAAAAAATGTGTATATTACTATATTTGTAATTACAACAATTATCGCAGCAGGACTTGCAATATTTTTTAAAGTGGATGGCGATAAAAAAGTAAAAAATATGGAGACTAAAATTGGGAAAAATGATATAGAACAAAGTGATATAACAGACTCTGAAATTTTAAACATTGAGAGTAATCAATCAATTAATAATATATCTGAGAAGAATAATTCTGTTCCTACAAATGATTTGTTCGCAGTTGATAGTCAAAATATGCTATTAGCTAAAATAATTGATGGAGACCTATATTATTTTCTTTTAGATGAATCAAAAGATTTTGATTATATTGCCACTAATATACCAGATAAATATTATGTCAAATTAGATTCTGGAGTTAAGAGAATAAAAACTATTTCAATTGGAAGTGATACTAACATTTCGTATCTTGTAATAAAAGAGGATGGAACGGTTTATCAAATGTATGTAACACTTAGTGATGATTTGAAATCAAAAAAAGTCAGTTATAATAAATACGATGCGTTTTCTGATGAAAAAATTGATGACGTTTTATCAATAGAAGGGCACCCTGGTTCAAAAGGGGGGATTAGCGCAAAGGTAAAATTGATAGATGGTAAAATAAAAGATATAAATAACTAATAACTAATAACTAATAACTAATAACTAATTTTATGTTATGTAATTTATAAATTATATGGGGGTTATATTATGGAGAGTAAAAGAAAAAATGTGTATATTACTATATTTGTAATTACAACAATTATCGCAGCTGGGTTAGCAATATTTTTTAAAGTGGATGGCGATAATAAATTAAAAAGTATGGAGGCAAAAGTTGAAGAGAGCTCAAAAGAAGTTAATACCAATGAATCTAGTAAGGAAAACGATGAAAGTCAAAATTCAATTGATATTTCAAAAGATAATGTAGATAAAGATTTTAATCTACCAGTACTTGATGGAAATAAATGTATAAATAATTTGGATAAAGGGACAAAATATAATCTTTTCTCAAATTTTGAAGGAATTTCTTGTAGATTAAGTAATGATAATAAATCTGTTATGTTTTGGTTTGATTGGAATAGTGTTAAAAGTACATATGGTGTAAATATTCCAAGTGGAGTCGTTGAAGCTAGTAAAGAAGTACAGATTTCAAATTTTGATAAAGAAATATCTAGTATATATATATTAGGATTTGGGCATGAAGTGGGTAGAGAAACACTATTGTTTTTAATGAAAGATGGTACAGTTGAATATATGCCTATTGCAAAAGCTTTAAAGGAACAAGAATTTAAATCATATGGAATGTTACCTGATGTTGAAAAAGTTTCTTTAATTAGTCAAGGAAATTGCGCACCAGAATTTGGGGGATGGGCAGATATATTTGCCATAAAAGATGATGGAAGTTTTTATATTTTGAGTGAAATACTAAAAGGTACAGGAAATTACAATTTCTAGTTGATAATATATGATAATAATTTATTTCTAAGGTCTTGTTTATATTTTAAGCAAGTCCTTTTCTTTATGTTAACATGCTTTAAAAATGTAGTTTTTTGTAAAAAAGGGTTTAAAAATTAAAAATCATGTGATATAATCATCCCAGGTGATTATATGAAATATAAAGTAATTGAAAATATTAACCCTAATATATTCAGAGGGTATGATATTAGAGCAATTTACGGAAAAGACTTAGATGAAAATATAGCATATACAATAGGACTTGCATATGCAAAGTACATAAGAAATAATGGGTATGATAGATGCGTTATTGGAAGAGATAATAGAAGTTCATCACTTCCACTATCTGAAGCTTTAATTCAAGGTATAATTGAAGGCGATAATATAGAGGTTATTGATATAGGTTTAGTTACAACACCAATGTATTATTATGGACAGATATTTTTAAATGATGGTAAAAATATAATGCCTGGAATAATGATTACTGCAAGCCACAATCCAAAAGAGTATAATGGTATGAAGATGACTGTAAATGACTTTGGAAATGCTTGTGGAGAAATGATACAACAGTTTAGAAGATTTGTTGAAGAAAACTCTAAAAAAGAAGTAAATAATGAAAGAGATGTTATAGGTCATGTTGTAAAAGAAAACGTTAGAGAGGGATATCTTAATTTAGTAAAAAAATCAATTGACCTAGGTGATAAAAAAATAAAAGCAGTTGTTGATACTGCTAATGGAACAGCATCAATTATAGCGCAAGAAATGTTTGATATGTTTAAAGATAAAATAGAGATGATTCCTTTATATATGGAATCTGATCCTGATTTTCCAAATCATCATCCAGATCCAAGTGTTGAATCTAATAATGAAGATTTAAAAAAGGCTGTTTTAGAAAATAAAGCTGACCTTGGAATTGGTATCGATGGTGATGGCGATAGAGTAGGAATTATTGATGAAAATGGAAAAATGATATTTGCTGATTTTTATGCAATAATTATTTGGCGCCATTTAATGGATAAGGTTACAAATAAAAAAGCTTTATTTGATGTAAAATGTACAAAATCTCTTGCTGATGAAATTGAAAAATTAGGTGGAACACCAGTATGTTATAGAACTGGTAATTCATACATGAAAGCTAAAATGAGAGATGACGATTTTATGTTTGGTAGCGAACTATCAGGACATGTATGGTTTAGAGATAAATGGCCTAATATTGATGATGGACTATATGCAGGTTTAAGACTAATTGAAATAATGTCTAAAACTGGCAAGTCTATAACTGAAATGTTAGAGGGAATAAACAAATATTATTCTACACCTGAAATTAAGTTTGAAGCAAGTGATGATGTTAAATTTAAGATTATAGAGAAAATTAAAGAATATTGTATTGATAAAGGATACAAAATAAATGATATAGATGGCGTTAGAGCAGAATTTGATAATGGATGGGCATTAGTTAGAGCATCAAACACAGGACCTAATATTACAGCTAGATTTGAAGGTAAGACAGAAGAAGACATGGAAAAAATAAAAGATGAATTTATTAGATTAATAAAATAAAGGATATAAAATGGATTTTTCAGTTAATTATTATAATAATGAGTATAATAAGCAATATTTATTTGATGAAGAAATTTATTTAAAATATCCTGGATTTTCTGCAAGCTTAGATGAAATGGTAACAATGCCAAAAATAAAAAACAAAATATTACTTCATGGCATTGTACCTTCATCAGGTTCGATATTTGATGAACATTTATGTGACAATATGGATGAGTGGGTAAAGTTATTTAAAGAACATAATAATAGATGGGTTTCTTTACATTTTTATTATAATAGTAAACTTTGTTGTGAGAAAGATATAGATAAAGTTTGTAAAAATAATATAAAAAAAATTAGAGAAAAACTACATAATATACCAATTATTATAGAAAATGTACCTTATCCATATAAAGATATAAATTGGTTTTTGTATCCAGAAAAAATAAGTGAATATTGTAATAAATATGATTTAGGAATGATTTTAGATATTGCTCACATGTGTGTAGCATGTAAAAATTTAGATATGGATGTAACTGATTATATATCTAAACTTCCTTTAGATAAAATAATTGAGATACATATTTCTGGATATTATGATGATGGTATTAAATATGAAGATGCTCATTTAGAATGTTTTGACACAATTTATAATTTGTATTACATGATTTTAAAAATAGCTAAAAATGTAAAAATGACTACATTAGAATATCCTGTTTATAATAATATTCCTGTAGTTATTAAATATTTAAAAGATAATGATTATGATAATATATATAATATACAAAAGAAACAAATTGATAAATTAAAAGAAATATATAATAAATGTTTAAATGAAAATAAAACAAAAGGAGAGTAACAATGAATTTTATAAATAAATGCAAAGAAATATACCAATATAGACATATGTTAAAAACATTGGTAAAACAAGATATAAATGGGAGATATAAAGGATCTTTTTTTGGTTTTTTATGGACATTGCTTAATCCATTACTTATGCTTTTTGTATATTCTTTAGTATTCCAATTTGTATTTAGGACAGGAATAGAACATTATTCTATTTATTTATTTATATGTTTAATGCCATGGAATGCATTTGCAAATACAATTGCAATTGGAACAACGTGCGTATCTAATAATGCAAGCATATTAAAAAAGGTATATTTTCCAAGAGAAATTTTACCACTGGCTGTTGTTATAAGTAATACAATACAATATTTCCTTAGTGCGATTATAATCTTTATAGCGTTACTAGTATCTGGTGTTGGAGTGTCGTGGTGTGCATTATTCTTGCCTTTAATTGTTTTAATACAGGCGATATTTAGCTTTGGAGTTATAATGTTACTTTCTGCAGCAAATGTTTATGTAAGAGATGTACAATATATTATGAATCCAATAATGATGATATGGATGTATGCATGTCCAATACTATATAGCATTTCAATGGTTCCAGAGAGATTTTTAAAGATATATAAGCTAAATCCTATGACACTTATCATGATGGAATATCAAAATATTTTATATAATAAAACATTGCCAAATTTTAGAAATTTAGGAATTGTTTTTTTAGGTTCTTTAGTTTTACTTGTAATAGGGTATTTAGTGTTTAATAAGTTACAAAGACGTTTTGCAGAGGAGGTCTAATAGTGGCAAAAAAAAGTAAAAAAGACGATATAGCAATATCTGTAAAAAATGTTACAAAAGAATTTACAGTTTATGAAGATAAAGCATATTTTTTAAAGGAAAGGCTTGCTAATTTAAAAAGGAATAAAAAAACCAAACATGTTGTGTTAAAAGATATTTCCTGCGATATAAAAAAAGGTGAATCAGTTGCTTTGATAGGAGTAAATGGCTCAGGAAAATCAACTTTACTTAAACTTATGAACAAAATAATTTATCCAGAAAAGGGAACTATTACTATGAATGGAAAAGTATCAAGTATGATCGAACTTGGAGCAGGGTTTAATACTGATTTTACAGGTAGAGAAAACATATATTTTAATGCATCTATGTATGGGCTTGGAAAAAAAGATGTTGATCCAATTATAGATAAAATTATTGATTTTTCTGAACTTGGTGATTTTATAGATGTACCAGTTAGAACTTATTCATCTGGTATGTATATGAGACTTGCATTTTCAATTGCAGTAAATGTACAAGCAGAAATTTTACTTATTGATGAAATTCTTGCTGTTGGTGATGCACATTTCCAAGATAAATGCTTGAATAAAATGAAAGAACTAAAAAAAGAAGGGAAAACTATGGTTTTTGTATCACATAGTGTTCCACAAGTAAAAAGTTTCTGTGATAGAGCTATTTGGATTTATAATGGAGTAAAAAAAATGGATGGCGCAACTGATGAGGTGATAGATGCATATCTTAAAGAGCAAGGATGAAAATTATATGAATAGTGAAAAAACAATTATGATATGTTTGGAAAATATGGGTATAGGTGGAGTAGAGACATACGTTATTAATCAATCTATTGCTTTAAAGAAAAAAGGATACAATGTATTAGTTGTTGCAAATAATGGAGTTTATGTTCAAAAGCTTAAAGAATATGGAGTTAATTTTATAAATTTTGAATTTAAAAATAAAAATTATTTTGATTATGAAAGAATAAAAATTTTAATCGATATTATTATTGATAATAAAGTAGGTCAAGTTCATATAAACCAATTTTCTTTAATGACAGATTTATTACCAGCATGTCTTTTAACAAATACTCCATATGTAACATATTTGCATACGTCTTTTAGTATGATTGAACGTGAAGAATTAAATGTATATACTTGGTTTGAAAAATCTTATCCAGTTTACAAGGAATTATTTAATTTATTATTTACTTGCACTTCCAAAGTCATCGCAATTACATCTGCAATTGCTGAATATACAGCAAAAAGGTATAATATAGAAAAGGAAAAAATAATTATAATTCCAAATAGTATTTCTTTTGATGAATATAAGAGTAATAGAGTGAAACCAAAGAGAATAGAAAACGTTCTAATAATTGGGAGATTAAGAGAAGAAAAATTAAATTCAATATTCGCAGGTATAGATTTTTTTAAAAAGTTAGATGATGTATTCGATGAAAATTTGCATTTAAGTATTGCAGGAGATGGACCAGATAGAAAGATAGTAGAGGAATATTTAAAAAATAGTGATATAGATAATAATAAAGTATCTTTTTTGGGTGCTGTAACTGATGTGCCAAGAATCATGGAAAAAAATGATATTGTTGTAGGAGTGGATAGATGTATCTTAGAGGCTATTTCAATAAAAAAAATTGCAATCATAAGTGGATATGACAAAACATTAAAAGGAATAGTAGATAAAAAAAATATTGTAAAAGCTAAGAGTGAAAATTTTTCTGGAAATAATTTGGAAGAAGTGAGTTTAAGCAATTTAATAGATAGAATTTGTTCATTGAATGAATATGAGATTAATGACATAGTTGAGTATAATTATAATTTTGCTAAAGAAAATCTTGATATTAATAAAAATGTATATATAGAAAAAAGTCATAATTTTACATATTGTAAAAAAAATATGGAAATAATAAGAAGTATTATTTTAATGAACAATAAATTAGGAATGATGAACGAATGTATTATTGATAAATTAGAAAAAAATTGGAAAGAGCATTTAGAGTATAAAAATTGGGTAGATTCTAGAATGGAATGCTTGGAAAATAATTGTAAATTACTAAAAGAATCAGAAGAGAATAAAAGAAAAGAATTACTCTCAATTTATTCTAGCAGAACTTATAGATTTTTAAAAAAAATAAAAAGTATATTAAAAAGGTAGGTCGATTATGAAAGAGCAAAATAATTTTGATTTTAGCAAAGAACCAGGAAAATTTGTTAGTAAAAGAGAAAGGTTCAATTCTGGTGAACCCTTAATTAGTATTATAACACCATATTATAATGCTGATAAATACATAAATCAAACGGCTGTTAGTATTTTAAATCAAACTTTTCCGTTTTGGGAATGGATTATTGTTAATGATGGTAGTACAATGGCTAATACTGAAGAAGTGCTAAAAGAAATACGTGATATGGATTCAAGAATAAAAATATTTAATATAAAAAATAGTGGACCAGCAGCAGCTAGATTCTTTGGGGTACAGAAGTCTAATTCTAATGTTATTTTTTGCTTAGATGCAGATGATCTTATTGACAAAACAATGTTAGAATGTGGTTATTTTTCTTTATTAACAAATCCTCAAGCTTCTTTTGCATATACACCAATTTGTACTTTCGGCGATGAAAATTATTTATATTCTCCATTATTTGATACTATGTCTGAAAAAAAGGAAAATTTAATTTCTGTAGCTGCTTTTGTACGAAAAGAGGTGTTCTTATCTGTAAAAGAGTACCCTCTGCTTCCTAAAGGGGTACATGAGGATTGGTACATGTGGTTAACGCTTTTATCAAGAAAATGCATTCCTATACGTATGAATTTTTATGGATTTTGGTATAGAAGAATGAATTCAGGAAGACTTAATAGTATTAATACTGATAGAAAAAAATCAAGAATAGCAAAAGAATATATAAAAAAAATTGGGAAAAAAATAAAAAATAAAGTAGGAGCGATACAATTTCCAACGACATGTGACTATGAATTTAACACTTATCCCGATTTATTGGAATGGAAAAGAAATCCTATTAACAAAAAGGGGGAAAAAAAGAGAATATTATGTATTTTTCCTTGGGCTGTAATTGGAGGAGCCGACATTTTTAATTTAAATTTATTAACAGGTTTAAAGAAAAATGGTTATGAGATTAGTGTTGTAACTACAGAGCCCAGAGAATACATGCTTAGGCAGAACTTTGAAGAGGTTGTAGATGAATATTTTGATTTAACTACCTTTTTAAATAGAAAGGATTGGGCCCCTTTTATTTCATATTTAATAAAATCACGTAATATTGATGTAGTTTTTGAAAGTAATAGTTTTTATGGATATTATGCAATTCCGTGGCTGAAATGTAAACATCCAGATGTTATTTTTACAGATTATTTGCATGCAGAAGATTGGAGCTGGAGGGACGGTTCATATCCTAGGGATTCAAATGCTATTTGTAAATATCTGGATAGAACATTTACCTGTACAAAATATTTGAAAGAGTTGATGTTAGGAAAAATGAAAAGAGGGTTAAATAATATTGATGTAGCATATATTGGTACAGATATTGAATTTTTTAATCCAAATTCTGATATACTTGGATACGATCAATTAAAGAAAAAGTATAGTGGAAAAAAAATTATACTATTCCCAAGTAGATTTGAATATTTAAAAAGACCATTGCTATTAGCTAAAGTAGTTTCAGAAATTGTTAAAGTGAGAAAGGATATAATTTGTATAGTAGCAGGATATGGAAAAGCTAAAGAAGATATGGAAAAAGAAATATCAAAGTTAGGAATAGAAAAATATTTTGAAATTGTAGGCCCCAAAAATGATTTGAGACCTTACTATAAGATAGCTGACGTTACTGTAGTATGTTCGTTAACTGAGGGTTTAACATTAGTTGCGTATGAGTCTTTAGCTATGGGAGTGCCAGTAGTAACAGCAGATGTTGGTGGACAAAAAGAATTGATTGATAATACGTGTGGAAGGGTAATAAGAAAATATCAATCTGTTGATAAAGATTTATATAACTTTAATTATGATAAAAATGAAATTGAGGATTATAAAAAAGCTATATTAGAAATTATTGATTCTAAAAATGTAGAACTTAAGAAGATATGCAGGCAAAAGGTCGTTAATGGATTCTCTATCGAGAATATGATTAATAAAATGACATCAACATTTGACAATATGATATCTCATGGAACTCAGGTAGATAAGTCCATAGTAAGTACTGAAGAAATTGCTGAAAGATATTTAATATTATTTAATGAGTATTATAAACAGTCTTATTATAACCCAGATGAAATTCCTAATAGAACTAAACTGCAAAAATTTAGGGATAGGTTATGGAATATTTCATTATATAGGGGAATTATAAATATTTTGCAAAAAATAGGAATAATGAGCATGTTAAGGAAAATTAAAGATAGGGGAAAATATGATTAAAGTATTTATTTTAAATAATGATAAATATATTAATAGTATAAAAAAATATATTAAAGATGTAGAATTAAATATAATATCAAGTGAAGAATTACAAAGTATAAAAAAAGAAATAAAAATAGATGAAAGCAATGATATGTATAATGATTACCTAAGAACGTATATTTTGTTTAAAAATGGTGGCCTTCTTTTAGATGGGAGCTTTGAAATAAAAGAAAGTTTAACCCCTTTCTTTAACAATTACCTTTTTTTAGGTTATAAAACTGAAAATGAGATATCAACGAATATAATGTATTCTAAAGAAAGGAAAAATAAATATTTAAAACAAGTTCTTGAATTTATTGAAGAAGGTAAGTTTCAAAATATAACTGAAGTTTTTTCAAAAATTTTCAATAGAGATTTAGGTAAAATATATAATAGTTTGGTAAGGTTGAGAGAAGATATATACATATATCCTTATGATTATTTTTATCCGCTGGACTATGAAAAGCATGGTAAAAATATTTCTGAAAATACAAAAGTAATCTTTCACGAAAGTTTACCGCTTTCAAAATTTTCAAGAATAAAATATGGTATTTACAAAAAACATGGGGCTTATGCTTTGAGATATCTTCTAACTCTTATCAATAGTATTAAAGAAAGGTTAGGATCTAAAAGATATATAAATAGACAATCTAAAGGAAAATTTGATAATTCTGATGAAATTGAAGAATCTGTTTTTAATGCGGTAAGTATATTAGAAGAGTATAAAAAAAAGGATCTTGAATATGTTATTTTTCATAATCCGAGATGGATGGGAGTTACTAGTGCAACAAAAGAACTTTTTGAAAACCTTGTTCCTTTGCAAGGAACATATACTAGTTCACAGGTGGATTTGATTGCTAAAAAAGTTTTTCAATTAAATATAAAACAAGTAGTGTTTAGTGCATTTGAATTTGGATTTGATAATTTGGCGAGAAAAATCAAATCGATGAATAAAGATATAAAAATTAAGTTATTTTGGCATAGTAGTAATTCTCAAATTAATGGTCAACTTGTTGATATAATGAATTGGAAGACAAATTTAAAAGTTATAAACCTACACAGAGAAGGAATAATAGATGTTTTTGGAACTTGTAAAGAAAGTTTGGTAAATTTTTACAGATCTCAAGGCTTTAGAACTGCTTTTATACAAAATACAGTTTCACTTGATAGTAATTTAAAATCAAGAATGTTAGATATTCATAAGAGTTCTAAAAATGAAAAAATAAAAATTGGATTATATGCAGCTGGAATGGACTGGAGAAAGAACATGTTTAATCAAATAGCAGGGGCATCTCTAATAGAAAATGCAGTGGTTGACAGTGTTCCATTAAATTTTGAGGGGCAAGTTTTTGCATCTAAAATAGGATTAGAGATGACAGGACTTTCGAGTGGTGTTAAGAGAGAAGAATTACTTAAAAGAATGGCAGGTAATAATATTAATCTTTATGTTACATTTTCAGAGTGTGCTCCAATGTTGCCAATAGAGAGCATGGAATGTGGAACAATATGTCTTACAGGGGATAATCATCACTACTTTAAAAACACAGAACTTGAAAAATATTTGGTGGTATCTAGGGAAGATGATGTGATGGCTATAGCAAGTAAGATTAAATTTGCTTTAAGTAATGAGGAAAAAATATTTAAGATATATAATTCTTGGAAGAAGAAATATGATCTAGAAAGTAAAAAAAGTGTACAAGCTTTTTTAGATATGTAATATTTATTAGGAGGATAAAAAATGGTAAGACATTTAAAAAAAATAAGGAGCATTTTCTTTTATCCCAAAAAAGATACTGAAATAATATTAGATAAAATAAAGAGTTTTAATGGTGAGGAAGGATTTGCAATATATAATCCAGAATGTCTCGGAATAATGAATTCTACGAAAGATTTGTTTAAAAATTGTGTTGGAATAAAAGAACTACTTAATAAAAAACAAATTGAGTTTATATCAAATGTCATAGTAAAAACTGGAGTAAAGTATGTAATATTTAGTTCAATTACATTTGGTTGGAAGGCTTTAGCCGAAAAAATAAAAGAGAAGAATTCAAAAATTCAAATTAAATTTTTATGGCATGGTTCGCATGCAATGTTCGTTGAAAGAGATGAATCTTATTTTTTATATAGTATAATTGATCTAATGGATAGAAATATTGTAGATTCTATTGGTTTTTTTAAAGAAAGCATGGCTAAGTTTTATAAAGAAAAGGGCTATAGGTCTTATTATGTAACTAATAATGTAAAGAACATTATGGTAACTGATTTAAAATCATTTGAAAAAAAAGAAAATAATGTTTATTTAGGCTCATATGCAGCTGGAGATCGTTGGGGTAAAAATACTGCTAACCAATTAAGTGCTGCCTCAATGGTTGAAAATGCTGTTGTAGATATAATTCCTGTAACTAATCTTATCAAAGAATTTTGTAGTACAATTAAGTTAAAGATAAATGATGAAAATCTGAAATATTTATCTCGTCAAGAACTATTAAATAGAATGTCATTAAATGATGTTAATTTATATGTTACATTTACTGAATGCTCACCTGTTATACCATTGGAAAGCTTGGAATTAGGTGTACCATGTATTACGGGAAATAATCATTCATATTTTAAAAATTCTGTACTTGAGAAGTATTTAGTTGTAAAAAGTGAAGATGATATTGATGAAATATATGGTAAAATAAAACTTTGTTTGAATGAAAGAGATAATATTATTAAATTATATTCAAAATGGAAAAAAGAATATGATATATTTTCTCAAAAATTACTTGAAGAATTCATTTATGGCTAGGTAATAGTTTGAAACAAATTAAATATATTTATTAGATTCTGATATTTTGAATAGTATTAAAGTTTGTAATTTTTCAACCATCAATCCAAGAAAAATTAGTTGCTTTAGTTGATTATTTGAAATTATTTTTTGTGAATTCAAATTTATCTTTATAAGATGTTTCAAATTTTGATGAATATATTTAAATAAAAATTTCACCAGTAGAAAGCGTAGGGGAAATGGCAACTAATATTTTTATAGCAATAGCAACTTAGGTACATTTTTTTGCGACGTTTAGATATTACATTGACTTATTATAACTAGGTGCGGGGCTTAAAACCAGTCTGAGAGGCTAAAAAATGATAACGACGACATTAGAAATATAGTGCTTTTCAGTAGAGTTCGTGTATACATTCTGCCAATCGTTTGCTAATAACTAATTTTAAAATCTGACAAGAAAATTGTTAATGGTAGAAAAATGTTTATTAAGATATTGCAGATTGACAGAAATAGAGTAATAAATGACGTCTGCTATAAGAGTTTTATACACTTCAACACTTATTTTACGAGGGTAATTATATAACGAAAATGCTTTAATCACAGGGCTTTCATTTCTAGGTTTGCCATTGAACGAAGCGAGAAAGGAATGGAATTTAATATGAATGAAATTGTTTTGCTTTCTGTTGTTATTCCAGTATATAATACAGAAAAATATTTTAAAAAATGTTTGGATTCTGTAATTATTGCTTTAAAAAAAACAAATGTTAAATATGAAATAATTATTATAAATGATGGTTCAGAAGGAAATATAGAGGAGATAATTAAAGGGTATTTAAATAAGTATAATAATTTTATAAGGTACGTTTCTCAAGAGAATAAAGGTAGGGGAGCAACTAGAAATATTGGAATTGATGCTTCAAAAGGAAAATATATACATTTTGTTGATTCTGATGATTATGTTTCTGAAAATATATATGAAGAAATGGTGCCATATATTGTTAATGGTGACATAGATGTCGTAATTTGTGATTTTCAAAGTATATGTTATAATTCTCCTGAAAGAAATTGTTATGTGAGCGTAAAAAATCATAATATTAAAGATATTAGACTTGGATGCTTTGATGAGCTTATATTACCAGCATGTTGGAATAAAATTATAAAAAAAGAATTATTTAATGATAACAATTTTCCTGAAGAAATAAATTATGAAGATTTAGCGACAATTCCTTTAATAATGTTAGAAGCAAAAAGCATACAGTATATTCCTAAAGCGCTATACAATTACGTGTCTAATGAAAACTCTATTATGAATGAAAAGTTTGGATTAGATCAACTTAATATAATAGTAGCAATGGAGATAGCTTGTAAAAAAATTAATAATAAAATTAATAAAAATGATGCACAAATATTTCAATATATGCTTTTTACTAGAAGATATTTTGAAGAAATATTGGAAAAAATATCTTTTGTTAATAAGAATAGAAAAGAATTGTTAAAAGAATTTTGTAATAAAGCAAAATATATTGACAATATTTTATGGAAAAATAAATATTTTATTACATTGTTAAAAATTCAAAAAAAAGATAAAAGTATTGCCTTAATTCATAGAGCAATTCAAAAAAACAAATTTGTAATATTGAACATTTTTCTTAGAAGAAAAATGTATTACAGATATTTTGCCATAAAATATAAAAGTTTAAATGAGGGGGAATTAAATTGAGCTCAAAAATTATACACTATTGTTGGTTTGGCCCAAGACCATTGTCTAAATTAGCAAAAAAATGTATGGTTACTTGGCAGAAATTTTTACCAGATTATGAAGTAAAATTATGGAATGAGAAAAACTTTGATTTTAATCAAAATTCTTTTGTTAAACAGGCATATGAAAATAAAAAGTGGGCCTTTGTTTCGGATTATGCTAGACTGAAGGCATTATCTGAATATGGCGGTATATATCTTGATACAGATATGGAAATAACGAAGGATATATCTCATATTCTAGAAAATGAATGTTTTGTTGGTGTAGAGGATTCAGGATTAGTAAACGCAGCAGTGATAGGTGCTAAAAATCCTCATAATAAATTTATAGATATCCTAATAAATAATTACGATAATTTAAAAACATTTGATGAGAAAAACATATACGATATGACAATACCAAAGCAGATAACCAACATTTTAACTCCACTTGGATTCGATAAAGATAAACAAGAAGTTCAAAAATTTTTTGATGGCGCATTAACAGTATATCCAAGAGAATTTTTTTATCCTTTGAGTTACGATTACCAAGATAATAAATTTACAGATAATTCGTGTATGGTTCATAGATATGATGCTACATGGGCTAGTAAGCCTGAAAAAGTAAAATTGTTTTTTAGAAGACATAATATGAAATTCATGATAAAATTTGTTGATATTTGTGTTAGTATAAAAATAAGGATAAAGAGAGTTTTAAATATAATTAATGGTATTCCAAACGAAAAAATATAGAAAATTTGTTTAGGAGTTGAAAAAAATGGAAAAATGTTTTATAATCAATGTATATGATTTTGATAAAACAATTTACGATGGTGATAGTACTATAGATTTTTATTTATTTTGTATTTGCAAAAATCCAATTTTAGTTTTTTTATTACCAATAACGATTTTGTATTTTATTATTTATAAATTAAAATTTATAGATAAATTAAAGTTTAAAGAAAAATTTTTTTCTTTTTTAAAATATATTAAAAATATAGATAATTTAGTACAATTATTCTGGGAAAGAAATAAGAAAAAAATAAAACCATGGTTTATAAATGATAATAGTTCAAATAAAATTATAATTTCTGCATCTCCAGAATTTTTATTGAGATATATAATAAATGAAATAAATGTCATTGACATAATTGGCACTAAGGTAAATAAGCACACTGGAAAATTTGAGTCCAAAAATTGTTACGGTAAAGAGAAAGTTAAGAGACTAAATGAAAAGTACAGTGAGTGTTTAATAGAAAAGTTTTTTTCTGATTCTAAAAGTGATAAGTATTTAGCCCAAATTTCAAAAACTAGTTTTTTGGTTAAAAAAGATGTGGTAAAGAGATGGTATGTATAAATAAGAAAGAAATTTCAGAATTATAGTATAGATCTATATTTATTTGAATAAAAAATGATTTTAAATGTATATAAAAAATTAAATTTGATAAAATTTTGTTTATACTATTATATATAGTGGAGGGAATATAATGAAAAAAATTTCGGAGATTTTAAAGATAGTTAGTTTTGACATAATTACAAATTTTTTGTTAACGTTTGTATTTTTGTCAATTTCAATAACCTCTATTCTTTTTATTGTTGGAATAGGTGTTTCTTCAATTAGTTTTTTAATGTATATATTACTAAGTGTTTTTGTAACATTTTTATTTTTCTATGATAAAAAAAATAAACTAGAATGCTTTAAGAAAATTATAATTAACGAATTTATTGCATTAATTATATTATTTATTACTATACTTTTTGCAAGTGCGTTTTATGATATGACTTGGGATGGAAATACCTATCATAAAGAAATGATAGGATTAATGAAAAATGGAATGAATCCTGTATATAATGTGAATTCAGGCGATATTTGGGTTCAGCACTATGCAAGGGCTGTTGAAACCTTTGCTTCGGTTATATATTCTTTTACAAATAATATTGAATGTGGAAAAGCTTTAAACTTTATATTAATAATTTTACTTTTTGGACAAGTATTTAAGTATTTAAGAGAAAAAAATGTTAATTATATATTTTCCTTAATATTTTCATTTGTTGTTGCATTTAATCCGATTTCATTAATTCAAAGTGTTACATATTATGTTGATGGTATATTTGCAAATACATTATTTTTTATAATTTTAATGTTATTAAGATTAACTGATAGAAAAGAAAATAATAATATATATATGTATTGGCTTGCAGGGTTGACAGTTGTTTGTATAAATATTAAATTTACTTCTTTGCTTATATGTACAATGTTTATAGGTGCTTTTGTATTATATTGGTTATTTTTATCTATTAAAGAAAGAAAATTTAAATTTGAACTAAAAAAATGGGCTGTTTATTTTTTATGCGTATATATTATTGGGGTAGTATTTGTTGGAGCTTCTGTATATGTAAAAAATTTCTTAAAGTTTGGACATCCTTTTTATCCTTTGAAAGGTGAAAAAACTGAAGTGGATATTGTTACAGATAATGAGCCATCAGGGTTGAGCAACTACAATCATGTGCAAAAATTTATATACACATTGTTTTCAAAAACATATACTTGGTATGATAAGAAACCAGAATTAAAAATACCATTTACTGTATATAAATCTGAATTTGAATCAATGCAATATGCCGATACTAGAATTGGAGCTTTTGGACCACTTTATAGTGGAATATTGATTCTTTCAATTCCTATTATAGTATTCTACATTATTAAAAATACATTTAAGAGAAAAAGAGAAAATGTTTTACTTTTTTTAATTATTTTATGCATAATTGCACCAATACCTATACTACCGGTAGTATGGCAACTTAGATATTATCCACAATTGTATTTATTACCAATAATAGCTTTATTTTTGTTATTGAAAGAAAATAAAAATACATTTAAATCAATTTACTATATAATAATTGTATTTTCTCTTTTTATAAATATATTGCTATTTATGCCAATAATGTTTAAATCTTTTAAAGAGTCTATTAATATTAATAGAAAATTAATATATTTATATGAACAGTCAATAAAAAATGATTTGATAATATCAATTGAGGATTGCCCAAATGAAGGTGCAAGATATAATTTACAGGATAAAAATATTAAATATAAATTTTTATATGAAAAAATGGAAAATGGAGAACCTATGTATTATAGATTCTTTTATAGAATAGAAGAGAGGAAAAATTGATTATGAAAATATTAATTGCATTAAATTACTATACCCCATACATAAGTGGTGTTACGGAAGCTGCAAGAATTGAAGCAGAAGAATTAGCAAAGGATCCTAATAATCAGGTTACTGTTGTTTGTTCAAATCACAATAAATTACCAAAAGAAGAAATAATAAATAATGTTAGAGTTATAAGAACTCCAGTTATTATGAAAATAAGTAAAGGAACTGTCAGTCCAAGTTTTATTACAACAATAAAAAAACTTGCTAAAGAAAATGATGTTGTAAATATACATTTACCTATGTTAGAGTCGGGAATGATTTCAAGAATTGTTGATAAGAGTAAACTGGTAGTAACATATCAATGTGACATAAACCTGCCTAGATCATTTATAAATAATATAATAGTCAATATAATGGACATGTCTCATAAAACAGCTTTTAAAAGAGCTAGTAAAGTTATTGTATCTTCATTAGATTATTCTGAGAGTTCTAGAATTTTATCTATGGCTAAGAACAAAGTTATAGAAATTGCACCTCCTTTTAAATTAATAGAACCAGTCGATGTAAAGAGAGATTATAATGTCATTGGATTTTGCGGTAGAATTGTAGAAGAAAAAGGAATAGACGTTTTATTAAAAGCTTTTGAGATAATCAAGAAAAAGAAAAAAAATGCAGTCTTAAAAATAGCTGGGGATTATAAAAATGTAGCTGGAGGGAGTGTTTATCCGGCTTTACAAGAGTATATTACTAAAAGAAATATTAAAGACGTAGAATTTTTAGGAAGATTGTCAGACGATGAACTAATCAAATTTTATAGTTCAATAAATGTATTTGTATTGCCAAGTACTAATTCATTAGAAGCTTTTGGTTTGGTTCAATTAGAGGCAATGCTTTGTAATACTCCAGTTGTGGCTTCTAACCTACCTGGTGTAAGAACTATTGTAAATAATACTAAAATGGGATTAATTGCAAATGTTAAAGACGAAAAAGACTTAGCAGAAAAAATACTGTGTGTGTTAGAAAACAGAGACAAATATGTAAAACCTCGTGATGAAATATTAAACAAATATTCAACAGATGTTTTAATTTCAAAATATTATAATTTATTTGAAGATATAGATAGGAGAAATAAAAATGCAAAAGATTAAAGATATAGTTAAACTTATTAGGGTTAAACATTGGATAAAAAATATATTGGTTTTTGTAACAATGTTCTTATCAACTAATGTAACTTTAAGTAATTTGTATAAGCTAACCATAGGATTTTTTGCTTTTTCATTAATGTCATCTGTTGTTTATATAATAAATGATATAGTTGATAAAGATAAAGATGCTAAGCACTCTAAAAAGAAAGAAAGGCCAATTGCAAGTGGAAGAATTAGTATAGGTTTTGCAATAATTTTAGCAATTACCTTATTTATAGCAGCTGTTTTATTAAATTATCTTATTGATGGTCTTAATATAAAATTATATATAATACTAATAGGTTATTTATTATTAAATTTAGCCTATTCATTAAAATTAAAGAATTTGGTGCTAATTGATGTATTCTGCATTGTTTTAGGCTTTATTGCAAGGCTGTTTTATGGGTCAGTTATTTCAGGAATTGAAGTATCTAAGTTTTTATATTTAACAGTAATGTTTGCTTCGTTTTTCTTAGGATTTGGAAAAAGAAGAAACGAACTAATTAATATAAAAGACTCAGCAAGGCCAATGTTAAAGTGTTATAACAAGAATTTTTTAGATAAAAATATGTATGTGGCATTGGCATTAACCGTAGTATTTTACTCAATTTGGGCTATTTCTCAAGAAGGAATTCTATATTTAATTAGTATTCCAGTTCTTACTTTAATATTTTTTAAATATAGTTTGATTGTTGAGGGAGATTCTTTTGGGGATCCTGTAGATGTGATTTCTAGCGATAAGGCATTATTAGGTTATATTTTGGTTTATGCAATAACTATAATTTGTGCTTTATTTATATAGAAGGGATTTATATAATATTATAGCTTTTTGTCATACAAATGTGTGTAAGAAATAAATAAAGGAGTGAATTTAATTGAAAAATGTTGCAGTAATTATGGCTGGTGGAAAAGGTGAGAGATTCTGGCCAATGAGTAGATCTGATATGCCTAAGCAATTTTTATCACTTACTAGCTCTCCACTTACTATGATACAGTTAACTGTAAAGAGAATATCATCACTAGTTGATATTGATGATGTATATATAGTTACAAATAAAAAGTATAAAAAATTGATTTATGAACAGCTACCTGATATAAAAAAAGAAAATATATTGTTTGAACCGATTGGAAGAAATACAGCACCATGTATTGGTCTAGCTACTGCTATTATAAAAAAGAGATACGGTGATGCTAATGTAATCGCTTTGGCAGCTGATCATGTTATTAAAAGTGAAACAATATATTTAAGTAATATAGAATTGGCTTTAAAATACTCAGATATGAATAATATAGTAACATTAGGTATTGTGCCAGAGCATATTGAAACTGGATATGGATATATAAAAATTGGAAATAAGGTTAATGACTTTGATATTATATATAATGTAGATAAGTTTGTTGAAAAACCAAATTACGAGACAGCAAAAGAGTACTATAGTTCTGGAAATTATTTATGGAATAGCGGAATGTTTATATGGAAAAATTCTGTTATGCTTGATTTATTTAAAAAATATATGCCGGAACTATATATAAGTATACAAAAGATAATTGATGTAGTTGACACTGAAATTTATGATGAGGTATTAACAGAAGAATATAATAATATAAAACCTGAATCTATTGATTATGGAATTATGGAAAAAACGAATAACATATATGTTATACCAGGTAATTTTGGATGGGATGATGTTGGAAGTTGGTTGTCTGTTGAAAGATTAAAAAAGGTAGATAAAAATAATAATATTTTAGATGGGCACATTTCTGATTATATTTCTAAAAATAATATTGTTATTAATAAATGCGATGACAAAATAGTTGCTATGATTGGTATAGAAAATATGGTTATAATTAATACTGAGGATGTAATACTTGTTATGAATAAAGAAAGGTCGCAAGATTTAAAAAAAATGTTACAAAAGTTAAAAAATTCGGATGATGAAAAGTATTTGTAGTAAATTTATAAAATAAGGGGGATATAAAAATGAAAAATGCTTTAATTACAGGTATAACTGGCCAAGATGGCTCATACCTTGCAGAATTTCTATTAGAAAAAGGATATAATGTTTATGGAATTGTGAGAAGGAAAAGTAAATTAGATTTTAATAATGCTGAACATTTAAAAGGAAAAGTAGAATTTATATTTGCTGATATGACAGATTTATCTTCTTTAATAAGAGCAATGAAAATTTCACAAGCTGATGAGGTATATAATTTAGCAGCACAGTCATTTGTGGCTAATTCTTGGGAATCTCCAATTTCAACTGCAGAAATAGATGCTTTGGGTGTTACTAATATTTTAGAAGCAATTAAAATAGTAAAGCCAAGCGCAAGATTCTACCAAGCATCAACAAGTGAAATGTTTGGATTAGTACAAGAAATACCACAAAAAGAGACAACAGCTTTTTATCCTAGAAGTCCATATGGGGTAGCAAAATTATATGGACATTGGATTACAAAAAACTATAGGGAAAGTTTTGGTTTATATGCATGTTCTGGAATTTTATTTAATCATGAATCTGAAAGAAGGGGTGAGGAGTTTGTTACAAGAAAAATAACAAAAACTGTTGCCAAAATAAAAAAAGGCTTACAAAACACATTAGAATTAGGAAATTTAGATGCCAAAAGAGATTGGGGACATTCTAAAGATTATGTGGAAGCTATGTGGTTAATGCTACAGCAGGAAAAGCCAGATGATTTCGTTATTTCTACAGGAGAGACACATTCGGTTAGGGAATTTGTTACTTTAGCATTTAAATATGCAGGTATGAAAATTGAGTGGCATGGATCTAAAGAAAATGAGTATGCTACATTGGAGGGGTCTGATAAGATCGTTGTAAAAGTAAATCCTAAATTTTATAGACCTGCTGAGGTTGAATTATTGATTGGTGACTGTTCAAAGGCAGAAAAACATTTAGGTTGGAAAAGAAAAATAAGTTATGAGCAGTTAGTAAAATTAATGATAGAAAATGATTTAGAATTATTAAAATAGGTGAAGTGAATAATGAAAAAAGTATTAATAGTAGGTGCAGGAGGATTTGTTGGTAGATATTTAATAGACGAGTTTAAGTGCAATGGTTATGAAGTAATAGCTAGTGATATCAGCAATAAAAATATTATAAATAAGGATGTGGAGTATCATAACCTAGATATTTTAAATAAGGAAGAAGTTAATAGTGTTGTGAAATTATACGAGCCTGATTATATTATAAATTTAGCTGCAATTAGTTCTGTTGGATTATCTTGGTCTATTCCAGATAAAACTATTGAAGTTAATGTTGTAGGTACATTAAATTTATTAGAAGCTGTAAAAGAGTATAATAAAAAATGTAAGATTCTCTTAATAGGTTCTAGTGAGGAGTATGAAGCTAAAAATACACCTCTTAAAGAAAATGATAATATAAATGCAAACAATCCATATGGAATTTCAAAAGTTGCTCAGGAAAATTTTGCAAAATTGTACAAGGAAAAATATGGATTAAATATAGTATGTACACGTTCATTTAATCATATAGGCGTTGGGCAAATGGAGCAGTTTGTTATACCCAGTTTTTGTAAGCAAGTTGCACAAATTGAGAAAACAAATAAGCCAGGTAAGATTTTTGTAGGAAATTTATCGGCATATAGAGATATGTCAGATGTTAGGGATATTGTAAGAGTTTACAGATTATTGCTAGAAAATAATGTGGAAGAATTGGTTTATAACGTTGGATCTGGTAATACATATAAGATTGAAGATTTATTAAAATATATTATTTCTTTATCAAATCAAGAAATTGAAATTGTGATAGATAAGGAAAAAATGAGACCAATAGATACACCATACATTTGTTGTGATAATACTAAAATAAGAAAATATTTTACTAATAGGGATATAAAATTAACTATCAGAGAAATTTATGAGTTTTATCTAAATAACTAGTTAAAGTTAAATATTTTTCTAGTAAATTTTTATATAAAATGTGTATTTAAGATACGAAATATATGACATTAAAATATTATATTTAAATTTCCAATTCTTTATTATTATAAAAGGAGGAAATATATGTTGGAATATAAATTAAAATATCAAGAATGGTTAAATAGTCCAATTATAGATGAAGAAACTAAAAATGAATTAAGAAAAATAGAAAATAATGAAAAAGAAATAGAGGATAGGTTTTATAAGAATTTAACGTTTGGAACTGGTGGACTAAGAGGAATAATGGGTGCAGGAACAAATAGAATGAATTTGTATACTGTTGGGAAAGCAACTCAAGGATTAGCAAATTATATATGTTTAAAGAATAAAAAGCAGAAGGGAGTTGTTATTGCATATGACTCTAGAAATTTTTCAAGAAACTTTGCAAGGCATGCTGCGCTTGTTTTAAATGCAAATGGAATAAAAACATATATGTTTAAGGAGTTAAGACCAACACCTGAATTATCATTCGCTGTAAGAGAATTAAAAGCAATTGCTGGGATAGTTATTACAGCAAGTCATAATCCTAAGGAATATAATGGTTACAAAGTTTATTGGGAAGATGGAGGTCAGATTGTTCCACCATATGATAATGAGATAATATCAGAGGTAAATAAAATTCGCAATTTATCAGAAGTTAAAATAGTTTCAGAAGATTATGCTAAGTCTTTAAATTTATTTTATGAAATAGATGAGGAAATAGATAATAGATACATTGAAGAATTAAAGAAATTAATTATAAATAATAGTGTAATTGAAAAAAATAAAAAAGACTTAAAAATTGTATATACTCCGTTACACGGTACAGGTGGGACTCTTGTACCAAAAATTTTAAATAATTTAGGCTTTGAAAAAGTATATTTTGTACAAGAACAATTAGAGCCATGCGGTAATTTTCCAACTGTTACTTATCCCAATCCAGAAGAAAAAACATCCTTTAAGTTAGCTCTGGCTTTAGCTCAAAAAGTTGATGCGGATATTGTTCTTGCTACTGATCCGGATGCAGATAGATTAGGAGTGTACGTAAAAGACCAAAACACTGGAGAATATATGGCATTTACCGGAAATATGTCTGGAGTATTGATGTCAGAATATATTTTATCTCAAAAAAAAGAAAAAAATTTACTTCCTGAAAATGGAGCTTTAGTAAAAACTATTGTTACTTCAAATATGGCTGTTGATATAGCAAAAGAATATAATATACATTTGGTTAATGTATTAACAGGATTTAAATATATAGGGGAACAAATAAAAATATTTGAAGAGAATAAAACATATGAATATTTATTTGGATTTGAAGAAAGCTATGGATGTTTGTTTGGTACATATGCTAGGGATAAGGATGCTATAGCAGCTGTAATGATGATATGTGAAATAGCATGTTATGCAAAAAATTTAAATAAAACTTTATGGAATTTAATGGTTGAGTTATATAAAAAATATGGATATTATCAAGAAGATTTAATATATTTTACATTAAACGGAAAAGATGGATCAAATAAAATTAATAGAATAATGGAAAATCTAAGAAGAGATCCAATATCTGAAATTGCTAAAGATAAGGTTATTGCAATTAGAGATTATTTAATTGATATTAGAATAAATTCTTTGAATAACGAAAAAGAAAAGATGAATATGCCAATTTCAAATGTGTTATATTACGAATTAGAAAAAAACGGTTGGGTTTGTGTTAGACCATCAGGTACTGAACCTAAAATAAAAATTTATATGGGAGTAAAGGAAAATTCCTTAGATAAATCATTAACAAAATTAGAAAAAGTTAAAAATGAAATAAGGAATATTTTAGAAAGGAATTTATAATGCAAAATATTATTTTTATGGAGCCCGTATTTAAAGATTATATCTGGGGTGGAAATAAATTAAAGAAAGAGTTAAAAAAAGTATCTAGTTATGAAAGAATAGCTGAAAGTTGGGAAATTTCTGCAAATGAAAAGGGAGATTGTAAGATAATTAATAAGGAATTCAATAATAAAACTTTATCTGAACTGTTTAGTGATATAAATATAAGAGAAGAGATTTTTGGTAAAAACTGCTTAAAAATGAATGAATTCCCATTGTTAATTAAGTTTATTGATGCAAATCAAAATTTATCCATCCAAGTTCATCCAGATGATGAGTATGCACATAAAAAAGGTTTAAAAAATGGGAAAAATGAAATGTGGTATATAATGGATTGTGATGAAAATTCGCAGATAATAAGTGGGTTGAATTCAAATTTAAATTATTGTGATTTAAATACTGTAATTAATAGTAATGATCTAACATCTTACCTGAATTACATTGATGTAAGAAAAGGTGATAGTATATATATAAAAGCAGGTACTTTGCATTCTATTTTAAAGGGAAATTTGATTTGTGAAATACAACAGAATAGTGATACTACTTATAGAGTATATGACTGGAATAGAGTAGATAAATATGGAAAATCTAGAGAACTTCATATAAAAGAGTCTTTAGAAGTTATAAAATCAGACTATGTTCCAGAAATTATACATTATAATAAAAAAATTGGACTTCAAAGCATAATATGCAATAAATTTTTTAAAGTAGAAAAAATAAATTCTTATGGAAACTTTAATGATTGCAGCAGCTTAAACACTTTTTATACCATGACTGTTGTTGAAGGCGAGGGACATATAATAACAGGCACTCAAGATATATTAATAAAAAAAGGAGAAAGTTTTTTGATACCTGCTACTCTTGGTAGATATAGAATTGAAGGAAAAATTCAATTGCTAAGAGCAAGCATGGTATAAATAAAAAATTCTAAGATTGAATTATGTAAATATTTTTTCTAAAAAGTTGAAAGTATATATTTTGGTATTCAATGTAATCACATTTTTCAATAAAAAAATATAACATTGCTTGATGCATTTATATTGTCAAATTTCAATCAACAATAAATTTATATATTTTCTAAGTTGTAGTATAATGGAAATATTAGAGAAGGATGATAAAATGATTAAAGATAGAAGAGTTGCTTTTGTTATACCAGCGTATAATGAAGAATTAAATATTGTAAAGGTAATTGATGAGATAAAAAGTGAATTTAACAATGCTAAAATAATTGTAGTAGATGATGGATCCAAAGATGATACAAAAAAAATAGTTATTGGAAAAGAGGTTACATGTATTTCGCAGCCTTTTAATATGGGCTATGCAATGGCTTTACAAACAGGGATAAAATATGCAAAGTTGAAAGGATATAAAAGGGTTATTCAGTTTGATGCCGATGGACAACATATTGCAAGTGAAGCAAGAAAATTAATAGAGAAAATGGAAGAAACCAATTGTGATATTGTTATAGGTTCTAGATTTTTAAAAAAAGGGAACTATAAGCAGACTTTTTTTAGAAAATTGGGTACCAATATATTTTCATTTTTAATTAAAGTCTTTTGCAAGAAAAAAATCTCAGATCCTACTTCTGGTTTTCAATGTCTAGGAGAAAAGGCAATAGATAGATTTAGTAGTTTTGGAATGTATCCAGAATTTCCTGATGCTAATTTAATAATTGAACTCCTTTATAGCGGATTTAAAATAGAAGAAATTCCTGTAAAAATGAGACTAAGAGAATATGGTGAGAGTATGCATGGTGGAATACTTAAGCCTATAAAATACATGATTAGTATTTTATATACAATTTGTATTATAATTCTTAGAAATGCATTTAGAAGGAGAGGTGCAAAGTAATGAATATTTTTTATATTGTTTTAGGAGTAGCATTATTTATATATATTGTATGTGTAGTTGTAAAAGGAACATTTGATATATATGAAAGTATATTTTGGCTTATTGGAACAGTAATTATATTAATACTTTCAATTTTTCCAAATTTAATTATTTGGCTTGCTGGACTTATTGGCGTTGACTATGCTCCTTCTTTACTATTTTTGCTTGTTGCCGTTTTTTTGCTATTTATTAGTTTTAGAAGTACACAAAAAATAGTGAAACAAAAAGAGAAAATTTTATCACTTGCACAAGATGTTGCAATACTGAAATATGAAATAGAAAAAAAAGAGGAAAATAATGAATAGTAAATTTAAGTATAACGTTAGTGTTATTGTACCATGTTATAAAGTTGAAAAATATATATCTAGATGTATAGATTCTTTGCTAAACCAAACTTTGAAAAATATAGAGATAATATGCGTTAACGACGGATCCCCTGATAATACTTTAGAAATTTTAAAAAAGTATAAAGAAAAATTTGGTGAAAATTTTAGTATAATTGATAAAAAAAATGAAGGAGTTTGGAAAGCTAGAGTAGATGGAATCAACATTGCCAAAGGAGAGTATATAGCAATTGTAGATTCAGACGATTATGTTGAACCTAATTACTTAGAAAGATTGTATAATGAAATAAAAAAACAAAAAGCAGATATAGTTATTTGTGGATTTTCTAGAATTGATAATGAAACTGGACATGTCTTTTCTAAAGAAATGAATACTTTTGAAAATAAGGATATATATACTAGTAAAAATCCGGAGGATATTATATCTATAAATGGAGCCTTGTGGAATAAATTGTACCGAGCAGATATAATAAAGAAGGCAAAATTGTTTGAAAAACCACCAATAGTGTTTGAAGATATGATGATGTTTTCACTTATTGTTATGAATGTAAAAAAAATTTCATTTGTTAATGATTGTTTGTATAATTATATGGTAAGGAAAGATTCAGCAATATCGACTATAACTAAAGAACAACAGAAAATGAGTGAAGATTCTATGGTGATATTAAGAAAAATCTATGAGGAAAATAATAAAGAATTAGTACCTGTTATTGATGCATTAGCTTTTTTACATTTTGGAATTTCACTTATGTTTAGACTTTCATATAATCCTAGTATTAATATGAAAAATGAGCTAAAAAAGAATAAGGAGTATTTAGATAGTAACTTTCTAACATGGGAAAAAAATAAGTATCTATCTTTTATATATTGTTTAAAACATGGTGGAAAAAATATTAAAGTTGCTATTATGAAAAAAATATATGATTTTAATTTGTTTGGAATTTTTTTAAAATTTTATAAATTTATGATTGAAAAACTTAAAATCGATATAAAATGGTAGAGAGGAAAAATTTGTATGTTAAAAGTTATATTATTATGCATTTATTTTATATTAACGCTTTCAGGATTAGTGTTTATGAAAAAAGGTGGTAATCCTGGAAAAATTAAAACAAGTAAAGAAGAAATAAATTTATCTATGAGCCCTATTAGTGCAGTAGGATTTTTATGTTATTTATGTAGCTTTTTACTTTTTACAAAAATTGTGGTAATGTTTGATCTAAGTTATATTATGCCAATTGTAACAGGTGTAGTACAAATTGCAACTTTATTTGTAGCTAATATACTTTTTAAAGAAAATATAAGTAAAAAAGCTATCTTTGGAGCGAGTCTTATAATTATAGGTATATTTATAATGAATTTTTAAGGAGGACATATGAAGAAGAGTATTTTAGTAGTAGCATATATTATTTTAACAATTACAGGTCTTGTACTTATGAAACTTGGAGGAAATACTGGAACAATTGAAATTAGTGGCCTTGATTTTAGTTTTTCTATGAGTTTTATTAGTTTACTTGGATTTATATCATATATTCTTAGTTTTTTATTATTTACAAATATTGTTGTAAAGTTTAATTTAAGTTATATAACGCCAATAACCTCAGGCTTAATACAGGTATTTACATTAATTTCAGGCTTTTTTATATTTAAAGAAAATATATCTGTAAATGGAATAATTGGAGCAGGATTAGTTATTAGTGGTATAGTAGTAATGAATATAAAGAGTAAAGAAAAGACGGTATGAAAAGGTTGGAAATGTATTATGAGTAAGTTTAAAAATATAGTAAATAGAAGGAATATTTTTTTATTTATTGCAATTGTTATTTTATCTCTAATTTCGATGTTAAATTATAGCGTATCTATATATGCCAAGCAAAATAATGACATTTCAATTAATTTAAGAAAAGGAGAAATTATTACTGATATAATAGTTAGTAAGAACAAACTTTCCTTAGAGAATTTTAATAAGGACGATGCTATAATTTATGAAGGGGAAAATCTAAAATGTATCAATGATACCAACTTAAAATTGAGTATTTCTGTAATTGATGACTTGACAGTAAATAAATTATCAGGTAATAAAACATCATTATATAGTATAAACGATGAAAATATTCAGATTGAAGGAAATAGCATTAATATATATAATTCAAAAGGAGATATTCTTAAGAATAGTTTAAACATGAATAGCATAATAATTTTTGTTATTTCATTAATTGTTATTTCACTTTGTGTAATTGGAATAACGGACACAATAAAAAGAATGAAAAATGATAATATAAAAATTTGGAACATAGGTATTTTTTTATTGTCAGTGTTTGTGATATATTTATCTAGTATATATTTATTTATGTTGATTAATAAAATGTTAGCCATTTTACCAGCGATATTTATTGGATTATACATATTATTATCTTTTAAATTTAGTATTAAAGAATGGAAAAATATATTTTTAAGTATAAGCGGAGTAATAGGTGTAATGATGATTTTCATAATCACACCTGGAAATGTACCGGATGAGCCATCACATTATATTAGAACATATGTTGACTCAATGGCTATTACAAAAGAAGCCAAAAATAATGTAAAATTACCTAAATGTATAGACTTATTAATGGGAAAATTTACTCACGATGTACACAGTTTACAAATTAAATATTCGGGCAAATCGTACATTGCCGAGCTTACAAGAGACAGTAACTATAATAATACAAATAGTTTTGTAAGTAGTTATGAAAATACAAAATATTTAAGCTTTTTGCCATATTTACCTTCAGCTATTGTAAATTTTGTGACTAGACTATTAAATTTACCAATATTAATTGGATTTTTGTTTTGTAGATGGATAAATTTTATGATTTCAACAATTTTATGCTATTATGCAATAAAGACAACTCCAAGATTTAAAAAAGTTTTTGCACTTATAGCCACATTACCTATATTTTTGCAACAGGCTGCAGGAATTGATATGGACTTTTTGACTAATTCTGTAGCTTTTCTATTTATTGCAACAATATTAAAATATTATTTTGAAGAAGACAAATTAATTGCTAAGAATTTAGTGATTTTAGCATGTGAAGGATTAGCACTAGGACTTTGTAAATTTGGATATTTTCCACTTCTTTTGTTACCAATTATGCTTCCAAATAAAAAGTTCAAAAATAAAGGTACAGGGGTTATATTTAAAATTTCCTTATTTATAATTCCAATAATTATTTCATATTTTGCTAATTTTTCAGCAGTAAGTAATCCTAATACTAATGAAAATGATATGTATACTGTAAAAACTGTTATATCTAATCCTATTAATTCTGCAAAAATTTGTATAAAGACGTTTGCAACAAGATTTGCTGCGGATAGTTTTTGTGGATTAATTAATGGCTTCGGCTGGAGCACAAAGTATCAACTAGAATTTTCATTATGGACTATAGGTGCTATATATATAATATTAATGTTTACAGATAATGAGGATAGTATTAAACTAAATAAAAGAATTAGAATTATTATGTTGGTAATTTGTGGTATTGTTTATTTAATACTGTATGGAGTTGCATTTACAGAGTGGACAAGTATTAATTTAGATAAAATAAATGGATTACAATCTAGGTACTTTATTCCAATATTACCTTTATTTTATATTGCAATATCTAATAATTTCTTTAAAGCAAATATTAAGGATAAATGGAAATTATATAGTATTCTTTTATTTGTTGCTCATATATTAACATGCGTATCAATTCTTAATGCGTTTTATTAAAAGGGGAAATATAATGAAAAAAATAACTTTTTTAATGCTACATTTAAATTATGGTGGAATAGAAAAACAAGTAACTACTCTCGCAAATGAACTTTCAAAAGAATATAAAATAGAGATAATATCACTGTATAATATTTTGTCAGGAAAATCTTTTTATGAACTTGATGAAAGAATAAATGTAAAATATATTTTTAATTCAGGGCCAAATAGAAGCAAAATAAAAAATGCTTTAAAGAAATTTAAATTAATAAATTTAGTAAGTGAATTGCGAAAAGCTTTCAAAATGCTTTATACAAAATATTTTGGATTAAAAAAAATAATAAATAAACTAAATACTGACATTTTAATCTCATCAAGAATTGAGTTCTCAAAACAAATTAAAAGAGATGATATAATTACAATATCTCAGGAGCATTCTTTTATTGATGAAAAGAAATATATAAAAAAGGTAAAAAGATCATTTAAACATATAAAATACTTAGTTGTAATGACAAAAGTGGCTAAGCAAAGATATGATGAATGGTTAAAAGAAGAAAAGATAAAACCTGAAGTAGTCGTTATTCCAAATATGATAAAGGAAAATAAGACGGAAAAAAATTCTACTCTTGACAACAATCAAATAATTAGTGTAGGCAGACTCGAAGAGGTAAAAGATTTTTACACCCTTATACTTGTTTTTTCTGTTATAGTTAAAAAGTATCCTAATTATGTTTTAAAGATAATTGGAGAAGGAAGTATGAGAGAAAAGTTAGAAGAACAGATTAAAAATTGTAATCTTGAAAAAAAGGTTATTTTAACTGGTAAGCTTAATGAAAATGAGATTAATAATGAATTTCTTAAATCTGATATTTTCGTTCTAACTTCAAAAAGTGAGAGCTTTTCATTAGTTTTATGTGAGGCAATGAATTACGGTATTCCATGTGTTGCTTTTGATGTTGATGTTGGTCCAAGAGAAATTATACAAAATGGAAAAAATGGTTTCTTAATAGAAGATAGAAATATTGATTTGATGATAAAAAAAATAGATGAATTATTATCTAACTATGAAATTAGGAAAAATTTTGGGGCAAATGCTTTGGAAAGCGTAAAGAAGTTCTATGGTAAAAAAATAATAATTTTATGGAATAATATTATGAATGGTGAAAAATAAATAACAAATAATAGATTAACATATATTGATGTATTAAAGTGTATCTCAATTATCGGAGTAATTCTTATTCATTGTTGGTTTTTTAAATTTTTTTAAAGTAACGCTTGGAGAATATGAATTTAAAATATATAATATTGACGATCCTTGTTTTAGACGGTGTGTGTCTATTTTTGTAACGTGTAGTGGAAGGTCCTTTTTATATGTAAATAATGAAAAAATAATTACAAAAAATATATTTTTAAGTTATTAACTGTTATTGGCTTTTGAGGTAATGTCAATAGCAATTATTATATTTGTAGGATCAAAATATAATAATTATTTGTTTAAAGAAAAAACAAGGCAAACTTTTTATAAATTATCAAAATATTCTTTTGATGTTTATTTAGTTCATGATATTTTTTTAAAAATATTATCCAAATATAATTTTTTGACTAACTTTATTAATCCAATTTTAGTTGACCCTATAATATTTTTAATTATTTTAAGTTTAAGTCCAATTGTGACTATATCAATTAATAAGATACCTTATATTAATAAGTGTATTATATAGTGTTTTTTTATGTATAGTTATTTAAGAATAACCATTGTAAAAGTTTTGCTAATAATATATAATATATATGTCAAATATTATTAAGGTGCATAATTTTTGTTAGAAAGTGAGGTAATTTTATGAAAAAAATATTAGTAACAGGTGGAGCAGGATACATAGGTACACATACAAGTGTTGAGCTTTTAAACGCAGGATATGAATTAGTTATATTGGATAACTTTTCAAATAGTAAACCAGAGGCTTTAGAAAATGTAAAAAAAATAACTGGAAAAGATTTTAAATTCTATAAAGGAGATATGATTGATAAAGATTTCCTAGATAAGATCTTTACAGAAAATGAAATAGGTGCAGTAATTGATTTTGCAGCATATAAAGCTGTGGGAGAGTCAGTGCAAAAGCCGGTTGAATATTATACAAATAACGTAGCAACAGTTTTATCTTTACTTGATAGAATGAAAGCACATAATGTAAAAAAATTAGTATTTTCATCTTCAGCAACAGTTTATGGTGATCCAGAAATTGTTCCTATAACAGAAGATTGCAAAACTGGGGGAACAACAAATCCATATGGAACATCAAAACTTATGGTAGAGAGAATATTAAAAGATTTATATAAATCAGATAATGAATGGGATATTGCAATACTTAGATATTTTAATCCAATCGGAGCACATGAAAGTGGTTTAATAGGAGAAGAGCCTAACGGAATACCAGCAAATTTAATGCCATATATTGCAAAAGTTGCAAGTGGTAAATTAGAAAAATTATCTGTGTTTGGAAATGACTATGATACACATGACGGAACTGGTGTAAGAGATTATATTCATGTTGTAGATTTAGCACGTGGACATGTTAAAGCTCTAGAAAAATTAGATAAAGAAGGAAAAGGTCTGTACATATATAATCTTGGTACTGGTACAGGATATAGCGTACTTGATATTGTAAATGCTTTTGAAAAAGCAAACAATATAAAAGTTCCATATATTATAGCGCCAAGAAGAGCAGGCGATATAGCAAAATGTTTTGCAGATCCTAAAAAAGCAAGAGAAGAGCTTGGATTTATTGCAAGCAAAACACTTGAGGATATGTGTAAAGATGCATGGAATTTTGAAAATAAATAATATATAGTAGTAAAGTGGGGGTGAGCTTACCTCCACTTTTATGTAACCAAATCGAAATAAATTCAGTAAAATTGTTTGACATTGTATCAAATATATAATATAATATAATTATATAGTTTATGTGTGGGGTGAAGTATATGTCAGATGAAGAATTTGATAGTAAAGTAAATGAAATTGAAAAACAAATAAAAGTTATAGAAGCATATGATAAGATATATGGACAAGTAAAAGAAGTTCGTGATATAATTGATAAAAAGGAGGAAAAATAATATGGCTAGAGTTCAATATGAAGCTGATAAATACATTTCAAATACTGATAGCTTAATGTCTGAAATAGGTGATATATCCACAGGAAATATAAAAAGTATTATAGATGATTATAATGATATTTCTGCTAAATGGAATGATTTTTTAGATGATTGTATTTCAGAAGTAGGAGGAACATTTTCTGGTTCTTCTGAACAAGAAAAAATTGATTATTTAAGAGAAAAAAATTTTTATGGCGACAGAGAAAACTTTTTATCAAAATTACAGGGACAGGTTGTAAGTGATAATTCTAAAAAAATGCAATTAAAGAGAAAAGCTGAAGAAGTTTTAAAAAGGCAACAAGAGTTAGTGCAAAAAAATGCTGAGGCTATTAAGCAACTAAGTGAATCACTAAAATTAGACCTTGAGAAAAAAGCATCCATTCAAAAAGAAATTGATGAGAAAACAAATAGGCAATCAGCTATAAATGATAAAATAAGAGATCGTAAAGCAATGATTACTGACTTACAAGATGAAATTGATGCATTAGATCCTACTAAAGATCAAGAAGTTATTAAAGCTAAAAGGAAAAAAATAGCTCAATATAATGATGAGATAAAAGACTTGGGAGATAAATATAATGATTTGGAAGCAGAAATAACTACTAAAACTAAAGAGAAAACTAAGATTGTTATAGGACAAAGGCAAAATAAAATAGATGAATTAAGTACTAAAAATAAAGAATTACAAAAGCATATGGATGATAATTATAAAGATTTAAATGAAAAATTTAGTAAAGACGGAATAAGTATTGAAAAACCAGGTGCTGAAATGGGACATGAAAAGGTTGAGCAAGCCGTTGGTTCTCCTGAAGAAGAAAAGGAAAACGAAAATAAAAGTAAAACAGATAAAGAAGTAAAAGGCTCTGCAGTAAATTCTGTTCCTGAAAATAATTCATCACCAGCTTCTCAGGAGAATGCTATGGTAAAATTAACAGATAAGCAAATATCTATGAACTTAGCAAAAGAATTTAGAGAATCAAAAACTTTAGATGAACAAAGAAAAATGATTAATGGCTATGGCTATACTGATTTAGTTGCAATGATGCCATACTTAGGGTTATTTGAAAGAAAAAAAGTTTTTAATGCAGTACGCGAGGCAAGAGATGAATTAATAGTACCAGATGAAGCAGAATTTGTAACAAAAATTGGACAAATGACAGGAGATCCTAGTATAGGAAATGATTGGTATAATTTACTTTTTGAACAAGGTACACCAAGAGATTTTAAAAGAATAGATGTAGAAGAATTAAGAGATATTCAAAGAGCTATAGAAACAATTAATGCAAATAGAAATGAAATTGCAAAACAAGACCCTGAATTATTAGAATATTTTGAAAATAATTTTGCTCAATTTGTAAAAACAGGTTCACTTATGGAACGTGTTAAAACAGGAAGAATAAAAGGATTTTTTGCAGATATGGTTAAAGGCAAACAAAAGGCTGTAAGAGATAAACTTGCAGGTTCTATGAGAGATTATACAATGGCTAGACAAGATGAAAAAGTAGAAAAATTACAATATGAAAATTCTATTAGAAGTTTATTAGGTAAAGATGTGAAACCAGTACCAGATCCATCTGAGACTAACAGGGGAGATACAAGATTCGAAAGTCAACCTCAAAAATTAGATAGAAAAAATACATTTCGTCAACGTTAATATTGATGTTAGTTACAAAACAGTATGTTATCAAATAATGTACTGTTTTGTTATATAAGGGAGAATGTTAAATGAAAAAAACAATACTTATTACAGGTGGTGCAAAAGGGATTGGAAAGAGAATTTCATTTGATTTTGCAAAAGCAGGATATAATGTTTGTATAAATCACAACAAATCTGAAAGAGAAGCTATGCTTTTAAAGGATGAGCTAGCAAAAGATGGTTGTAGTGTAGTTATATATAAAGCAGACATAACCAAAAATGAAGAAGTACACAAAATGGTAAATGATGTTATTAATACTTTTGGAAAAATTGATGTGCTAGTAAATAATTCAGGTGTTTGTGATTATAACCTATTTACAGATATTAGTAATGAAAAGATAAAAGAATTAATTGATGTAAATATTTATGGCACTATAAATGTTACAAAAGAGGTTTTAAAACAGTCAATGATAAAGAATCACGAAGGTAACATTGTAAATATTTCATCTATTTGGGGAATAACAGGCGGTTCATGTGAAGTTATATACTCTATGACAAAAGCTGGGATAATAGGGTTTACAAAAGCCTTAGCAAAAGAAGTGAGTATGTCAGGAATTAGAGTTAATGCAGTTGCTCCAGGAGCTATAAAAACAGAAATGATTTCTAACTTAACAAATGATCAATTAGAAGAATTAAAAAGTGAAATACCGCTTAATAGACTTGGAAATGTAGAAGATGTCTCAAATGCTGTAATGTTTCTAGCATCAGATAAATCAAGTTACATTATAGGTCAAGTTATAAGTCCAAATGGAGGCATGGTTATATAATAAAAAATTCGATCTTATGTTTTACATGGATCGAATTTTTTTATTTTTATTGAAAATATCATAAGCTTAATAAATTATATTCAATAATTTTATTTTTTTTCTCTGTTCATATTTTCCCACTCTTTTAATTTTATTTTATATTCAATCATTTGAGTTAGATATTTATAATACATATACTGTTGTTCATAATACATGTTTGGACTTATCATTTGTTGTACTTCCATACCAGGCATTGCTTGAGCTTGAGGAATATTTTGTGCTTGAGAATTTTGCATGTTTGAATTTTGTAAATTAAAATTATATGGATCAAAAAATCCTTGAGTTTTATCCATTTTATTCATACCTCCAAAAAATATATAAAAAATGTATAAATTAAATTATTTTATACATAATAATAATGTAAACACATTCAAAAAGTTTACCCCCCTTCTTTTTTGTGGCCTATATTTTTATAGGCTACTTTTTTTCGTATAACATAATATATAAACAAAAAAATGATTATTAAAAATGTAGATATTAAATATGAGATTTTCATATTGGAAATATAGTTTGCTCTTTCATAATTATCAATATCGCTATATACGCATATAGTTTCGTAATCAATTATATTTGTATATGTTAATACAATATATGTAATAATCATAGATAATATACCATGTATAAATTTTGAAATAACAAGCTTATTAAATGAAAAATTATATTTAGATATGCAAGAATATATTTGTGATATAATGCACATACCACTAAATCCAAGTAGAAATGATGTAATAATTATTTTTGCCTTTATATCAAGCGTACTGTTTACAACGTTATTTGCACCACCAGTTACCTCAAATAATCCAGATATTATTGATGAAGTACTATTTGAAATATTCATAAATTTTAGAATATTATTTAAAATGCAAAACAGTAGATTAAAAATAATCATAAATCCTAAAATCATAGAGAGTGTTACAAAAGTACTTTTAATACATTTTTTTATAATTTCAAATAAATTTTCATTTCTACTTTTATTATTTTGGTTAAAACTATTTAAATTTTGAACTTTTTTGTGTATAATAGTAGAAGGTTGTTTTTTACGGATAAGAATACCAATTAATATAGATGAGATATAATGTGAGGTCGCAAGAAGTATTCCTATATAAATATTATGAAAAATTCCAATTCCTATGGTAGATAGTATAAATGCAGGATTACAGTTATTTATAAATAAAAGAAGTTTATCAGCTTCATATTTTGAAATCTCACTATCTTCGTAAAGTTTGGATACAGTTTTAGCACCCATTGGAAATCCACATAAAAACCCTGTTATAACAGCTGGAGATGACTTTTCTGAAATGTTGAAAAACTTTGATAAAAATTTGCCACATGTTTTTTGAATGGTTCCTAAAATATCTGTATTTAGTATAAATTCTGTAAAAAATATAAATGGAAAAAGAGATGGTATTATACTTGAAATAAAAATAGAAACACTCTTTTTTACGTTTTCAAAGTTATCTTTTGAAAATATTAGTAATACTGAAAGTGATATACAAAAAATAACAATATTTAATATATTTTTTAGTTTATAACTTTTATATATTTTCATAGTAACACCTAAAAAATAATATGATAAAGGAGATAGTATTATGCTAGTTTCAAATGAATGGAAAGATTATGAATTACTTGACATGGCAAAAGGACAAAAACTTGAAAAATGGGGTAAATATATATTAATAAGACCAGATCCACAAATTGTATGGGATAAAAAAACTAATCCAAAGTTATGGGAAAAGGCTGATGCAAAATACATAAGGAGTAATACAGGTGGAGGACATTGGGAAAAATATAGTAAAATTGATGAAAATTGGAGTATAAAATACAAGAATTTAGTCTTTAATCTAAAGCCAATGGGATTTAAGCATACAGGTTTATTCCCAGAGCAGGCAGTAAATTGGGATTATATAATATCTAAAATATCACAAAGAACTAAGAAAAATCAAGAAGTAAAAGTTTTAAATCTTTTTGCATATACTGGTGGTGCTACAGTTGCTGCTCTTAGTGCAGGAGCATCTGTATGTCATGTTGATTCATCACAAGGAATGGTAAACTGGGCAAAGGAAAATGTATCTTCAAGTGGACTTAGAGAAAGACCTGTACGATTTTTAGTAGATGATGTCGTAAAATTTGTAAATAGAGAGATAAGAAGAAATAACAAATATGACATGATAATTATGGATCCACCATCATATGGTAGAGGAAAAAATGGTGAAGTATGGAGCATAGAAAAGGATATAAACAATTTGCTTTGTTTGTGTTCAAAAATTTTATCAGACAATCCTATTTCTGTTATTATAAACACATATACTGGAGGATTGTCAGGTACAATCATTGAAAATGTCGCAAAACTTGCTTTTAGTGAAAATAACCCTAAGAAAATATTTCACAATGAAATTGGTTTAAGGCAAAAAAATTCAGAATTTGTTCTTCCATGTGGAATAACAACTATTTGTGAATTTTAATATAATCACAAAATACAGAAATGAAATATCTCAATATATTGAAATATATGATTTCTTATTGTATACAATATTTAGTTTACTATATTATCGATGATAGATCCATCTCCTGCTGTAGCTGCTTTAGGAGTTTCTCCTAAAGAATTAATGTTAGATATTAGGACTTTTGGTCTTTTATTTGAAAATCTTGTTAATAGAGATTTGAGTGTATATGTAAATACAATTGGCGGAAGTTTAAAAAATTAACGAGGTTAATAAATTTTGTATTGTAAATAAAAGTAAATTGTGGTAAAATATATTGTAGTTTAAGGAGGAATATTATGTTATCAGATCCAAATGTAAAAAAAATAGTACCTAAAGTAGGAAATAGATATCAAGCTGCACTTGCAATTGCCAAAAGAGCAAGGGATATTGAAAAAAGAAGAGTAATCGAAAATGATCCAGATATTACAGATGCTGTTGATATAGCTGGAAAAGAAATAGCAGAGGAAAAGGTTTTTGTAAAAATTAATGATAAATTTACAATAGACCCACAAGAAGAACAAAGTGAAGAAGAGGATACTTCAAACAAAAAATAATAATCAAATATAGTGGCTATATAGCCACTATATTAGGTTATATTAAGGAAGGTGTTAATTTTGAAAAAATATTTTGGAACAGATGGAATAAGAAGAGTAGCAAATATAGGCCTTACACCTGAACTTGCATATAAAGTGGCAAAAGCTGGTGCATATGTTTTAGCAAAACATGTTTCTAATACGCCAACTATTTTAATTGGTAGAGATACAAGATTATCAGGAAATTTAATAGAGAGTGCTATGATTGCAGGATTTTTAAGTTATGGAGCAAATGTAAAAGTATTAGGAGTAATTCCTACACCTGCAGTAGCATATTTAACAAAAAAACTTGGTGCAGATGCTGGTGTTGTTATATCTGCTTCTCATAACTCTTTTGAATTTAATGGAATAAAATTTTTTAGTAATAAGGGAATGAAAATACCAGATAGTATTGAAGAAGAAATTGAAGAAATTATGGATTCAGATAAACTAAATGATTTAAACGCTAGCGATGATAAAATTGGTATATCTGAAAATAAAGAAGAAATGATTTCTGATTATGAGGAATTTATAGTACAAATTTTTGAAAAATCTATTAAGGATAAATTACCAAGTGGATTTAAGGTTGTAATAGATACAGCAAATGGAGCAACATATAAAATAGCTGAAAAAATATTTACAAGACTTGGAATTAAATTTAAAATAATAAACAATAATCCAAATGGTATAAATATTAATAAAGATTGTGGCTCTACACATCTTGAAATGTTAAAAGAATATGTTACATCTAATAAATATAATTTAGGTATTGCGTACGATGGCGATGGAGACAGATGTTTAGCAGTAGATGAAAATGGAAATGAAATTAACGGAGATATTATGCTTGCAATCTTATCTAAATACTTAAAGGAAGAAAACTCTCTAAAAAAAGATACTGTTGTAGCAACCGTGATGAGTAATTTAGGGCTTGATATTTATTGTAAGAACAATAGTTTAAATCTTGAAAAAACAAATGTAGGAGATAGATATGTCTTAGAAGAAATGTTAAATAAAGGATATAATTTAGGTGGTGAACAATCAGGGCACATTATATTCTTAGATTATAATCCTACAGGTGATGGAATTTTAACATCACTTATGCTTATTAGAAGTATGGTTAAATACAATAAAAAGGCTTCAGAACTTGCAAGTATTATAGATATCTATCCTCAAGTTTTAGTAAATGCTAAAGTAGCTTTAGATAAGAAATATTTGTATAAAGAAGATAGTGAAATTACAAAAATGATACAAGAAGTAGAAGAAAAACTTAAAAATGAGGGAAGAGTACTTATTAGGCCATCAGGTACAGAACCTTTAGTTAGAGTAATGTTAGAAGGAAAAAATATAGATAAGATTACTCAGTATGCAAATGATATAGCACAAATTATTGAAAAGAAATCAAATTTATGATAAATACTAATTAATGAGATTTACATAGCATTCATACTTTAAAAGTATGGGTGCTTTTCTTGACACTAAAACTTATGTTTGGTATAATAATACTTAATTAAGAGGTGTAGTATGATAGTAAAGGTACTTATAAATACGTCAGTAAGTAAGTTAAATAAAGTGTATGATTATAAAGTTCCAGTTGAATTAGAAAGTAAAATTGAACTTGGTAAAAGAGTAGAAGTTAGTTTTGGAAGAAAGAAAGATTTAGAAGAAGCCATTATAGTAAAAGTTATAGAGGATGAAAAATATGTACCAAAATATAAACTAAAAGAGATTTCTTCTGTTATTGACGAAATTTCATATATTGATGAAAATAGACTTAAACTAGCAAAGAATATTGCTTATTTATACTTTTGTAATGTGTATGATGCTTTAAAACTTATGCTGCCACCAGGAACTGGTAGTAAAAAAAGCAGTAAAAAAATAGATGGAAAGAAAGAGACAGCTGTTAGGCTTATAGTTGATGCAGAAAAGATAAATCAGGATATAGATGATGGAATTGTTTCCTCTGCAAAACATATACGATTACTTACTTTTTTAATGAGTAATGATTTTGTTTTGTTAAGCGATATAATAAACGGATTAGATATATCAAGAACTATTATTAATACTGTAGTTAAGAAAGGATATATTGAACTATATAAAGTCGAGAAAGAAATAGATTTATTAGATGAATTAAATGTTAAGAGAACTTATCCGATGAACCCTACTCATGAACAAAAAAACGCTATAGATATAATAAATGGTAAACTTTATGATGAAAAGTATGATGAATGTTTGTTATTTGGGGTTACAGGAAGTGGAAAGACAGAAGTTTATTTACAAGTAATAGAAACGGTATTATCACAAGGAAGAAAAGTAATTGTATTAGTACCTGAGATATCTCTTACTTATCAAACAGTTGAAAGATTTGTTTCTAGATTTGGAAATAATGTTGCTATATTACATAGTAGAATGACTATAGCTAAAAGGAAAGAAGAATATAAAAGAATAAAAGAGGGAAAAGTAGATATAGTTGTTGGTGCAAGGTCTGCAATTTTTGCACCTATTGATAATTTAGGTATGGTTATAATTGATGAAGAACATGATTCAAGCTATTACTCTGGTTCTACGCCAAAATATTCTACAAAAGAAATTGCAAGATATATTTGTAAAAATAACAATGCTCTTTTACTTCTTGGATCTGCAACTCCTGAGGTAACTACATTTTATAAAGCTAAAAGTGGAAATATATCACTATTAACACTTAAAAATAGAGCTGGAAATGCTAAACTTCCAAGCATAGAATTAATTGATATAAAAGAAGATAGGCTTCTTGGTAATACTTCAGTTTTACCTATAAAATTAAAAGAGGAAATTCTTCAAAACATAAAATTAGGTCAGCAAACAATGATTTTTTTAAATAGACGAGGATATACGTCATATCTTACATGCAAAGATTGTGGTAAAGTATTTAAATGTCCAAATTGTGATGTTGCAATGACGTATCATAAAAAGAGTAACCTTCTACTTTGCCATTATTGTTCACATGTGGAGAAAAACATAACTACTTGCTATAACTGTGGAAGTACTAATATATCATCAGGAACTATTGGTACACAAAAAATAGAAGAAGAGTTAAGAGAAATATATCCACAAATTTCAATTCTTAGAATGGATGCAGATACCACTGTATCAAGAAATGCACAACAAGATATTTTAGATAAATTTAAAAAGAATAATGTAAATGTTTTAGTTGGAACTCAAATGATAAGCAAAGGTCATGATATTTCAAATGTAACACTTGTGGGAATACTTGGTGTTGATAATATGCTTGCAATGAATGATTATATGGCTAGTGAAAAAGCATATTCAAATATTTCTCAAGTGGCCGGAAGAGCAGGACGTGGAGATTTATCTGGAAGAGTTATAATTCCAACATCAGATTTAAATAATTATATTTTAAATGCAGTTATAAAAGGAGATTATACTGAATTTTATGAAAAAGAAATAGAATATAGAAAAATGTTTAACTATCCACCATTTACAGATATTGTATTATTTGAACTTTCATCATCTAATTTTAATATTGTAAAATCAGAATCTGAAAGACTTTATAATATTTTAAATGACTCATTGGCAAAATATAAAGTTTTTAGTCCAAAGTCACCTTTTGTAAGAAGAATAAATAATAAATATAGAATAAATGTACTTGTTAAAGCAAAACTAAATAAAGAGGTATATAGCCAAATATACGAAAAAATAAATATATTTAATAAAAATAAAAATAAACTATTGAATTTTGTTGTAACAAAAAATCCAACTAGTATATCTTAAATCAAATATACAATTTTTTTAAAATTGTCTTGATAATTGTTTTCCTTTATTATAAAATATATATGTAAAAAAGAGAGGTATGATATATGAATTTAACTTTTTATGGGGCTGCTAAAACCGTTACAGGTTCATGTACAATGGTTGAAGTAGCAGAAAATAAATTTTTAATAGACTGTGGAATGTTTCAAGGAAAAATGACAGATCAAATGCTAAATTATGACGATTTTCCATTTGATGTAAATGATATTGATTTTATGATTTTGACTCACGCACATATTGATCATAGTGGTAGAATACCAAAGTTATATAAAGCGGGATATACAAATCCAATATATGCTACAAATGCAACAGTTGACTTATGTGGTATTATGCTTGCAGATAGTGGTCATATTCAAGAAAAAGAAATTGAGTGGGTTAATAAAAAAAGAAGAAGAGCTGGAAAAAAAGAAAATGAACCTATGTATACTGCACAAGATGGTATTGACTCAATGAAATTATTTAAAGGTGTCGATTATAATAAAAAAATAACAATTAATGAAAATATTTCTTTTACTTTAGTTGATGCAGGACATATGCTAGGATCTAGTATAGTACTTCTTGATTTAACAGAAAATGGTCAAACAAAAAGAGTGGTATTTACGGGAGATTTAGGTAATAAAAATATGCCTATTATTAAAGATCCTACATATATTGAAGGTGCTGACCATTTAATAATGGAATCTACGTATGGAAATAGATTACATGGAAAAATGGAAGATCAATCAGACAAATTTATAGATATTTTACTAAGAACTATTGAAAGAGGTGGTAATTTAATTATACCATCATTTGCAGTTGGTAGAACACAGGAAATTTTGTATGAAATAAACAAGTATGCTGCAAAAGAAGGATATGCTGAAAAATTAAAAAATATACCAGTTTATGTTGACAGTCCTCTTGCTGTTAATGCAACAAAAATATTTGAAGAAAACCCAGAATATTATGATGAAGAAGCGGTAAAATATTTAATGAAAGGCGATAATCCTATTGATTTTGCAAGCTTACATTTGGTAACTACCTCAGATGAATCTAAAGCTTTAAATGATGATCCAACACCTAAGGTAATTATTTCTGCAAGTGGTATGTGCGAAGTTGGAAGAATCAAGCATCATTTAAAACACAATTTATATAGACCAGAATGTACAGTTTTATTTGTTGGATATCAGGCAACAGGTACGTTAGGTGAAAAAATACAAACTGGTTCAAAAATTGTTAAAATTTTTGGGGAAGAAATTGCAGTAAAAGCTGAAATTGAATATTTAGACGCGTTTTCGGGGCATGCAGATAGAGATGGACTATTAGAGTTTATTGACAAAATGAAAAACAAACCTCATAATATTTTTATAAACCATGGCGAAATAGTTTCACAACAAGTATTAAAAACATATATTACTGAAAAATTTAATATACCTGTAACCATACCAAGTTATGAAGATACATATACAATTGATGGTGAATTTGTTGGAACAAAACAATTAACATATAAATCAACAAGATTTGATATATTAGAAATGCTTTCATTCTTAAAGCAAGATGTTGATGATGTAAGTAATTTGGTTAAATCTGAAATTAAAACTACAGTTGATTCCAATACCTTAAAAGACATTTATGAAAAATTAGATGAAGTAAAGAAAGCATTAGGAAATACAAGAGAAATAAACAGAAAATAATAATATAATGAATACTCCTTTTTTATATAACATATATTTTAATGTAAATATATAATATAAAAAAGGGGTTGTTTTGTTTGCTAATTAAAACTATTAATATTGATAAATCTAAAAGATTGTGGTTTATAATTATATGTGCACTTTTTGTTGCCTTTTTACTTATAGCAATTTCTTTTTTTGGTATATATAACGCAAATAATAATGGTAGCAATGAAATGAAAGATATTTTTGATATAAAAAACTATAATACAAAATATTTATTAACTATATTTAGCAATAAAACGAAGAATAGCTATGAAGTAGAAGAATGGTACTTGTATAATAATGAAGAAGAAAAGTATAGATTTGACTTTACAAATGACTTGCAAGATAAAATATCATATATTATATTAAATAATGAAGTAAGAATAAATAATACAAAGGAAATTAGTAAGTTTGATTTAAGAGAATATTCAACTTCAGATAGAAATATTTTTAGTTTTTCAACATTTATTTTTTTGTACAATTATATACAAAGAGAAACTTCTTGTGGAAATATCGAATCAAAGATTGTAAATGATAAAATTCATTATTTAATAAAATTAAATAAAAATAAAATAAATGAAGTAGAAGAACTTAAATTTATATTAAAAGAAGGATTAAGTTTATCTTCATTTGAAGCAGTTGTTGATAATAAGTCAAAAAAAGTAGAACAGTATGTAGTTTTAGATGAAAAAGAAAATGTAGTTATAAATGTAAATTACTTAAAATTTGATATATTAGATAAAATTGATGAGAAAATATTTGCAAATTTTGATAAATAGTGTATAATATATGAAAGTGAGGAATATATTTTGAAGGTAAAAAGAGGAGATATATTTTATGCTGATTTAAGTCCTGTTGTTGGTTCAGAGCAAGATGGGATTAGACCTGTATTGATTATTCAAAATGATATAGGAAACAAATACAGCCCAACTGTAATAGCTCTTGCTATAACAACTAAAAGTAAAAATAGGATTCCAACTCATATTCCAATCAAAGCAGGTAGCTGCGGATTAGAGAAAGATTCAATTATTCTTGTTGAACAAGTTAGAACTTTAGATAAGGTAAGGCTAAAAGAAAAAATAGGAAGTATTGATGAAATAACATTAGAAAAGGTTAAAGAGGCTCTTAAGTTAAGTTTTAACATTAGATGTGATTTTGATGATTTTTTTAGTGATTGGTAATATTTTTCTGTATTAGGAGTGAAAAAATATGGATAAAAATGATAATAAACATACAAAAGTTTTTAAGACAAAATCTTTAAAGAAAAAGACGAAGAAGAATATCGAGGCTGGTAAAACACAAGTAGTTTCAACCAAAGATATTAATTCTAAAGCAAGTAGCAAGAATGCAAAAAAGAAAAGAAGAAAAAAAATAATAAAGATTTGTTTCTTTGTTTTCCTTGCTCTTTTTATTATTTGTGCAGGACTAGTTATAGGTGTTATAACTGGTGTAATTGACAAGACGGATAGTTTAAATCTTGAAGAATTGAAACTATACAAAGAAACATCATTTGTATATGATAAAAATGGTAATCAAATAGGTGCTTTTTATGATTCAGAAAACAGAGTAACTGTTGAATATAAAGATATACCTCAGACTGTTGTTGATGCTGTTGTATCTATTGAAGACGAAAGATTTTTTAAACATCATGGTGTCGATTTAAAAAGAACTACAGGTGCGATATTTACATATATAACGCATGGTGGAAAATCAAGCTTTGGTGGAAGTACAATTACACAGCAATTGGTAAAAAATATAAAAAACGATAAAGAAGCAACATGGACAAGAAAGATTAGAGAATGGTATAGAGCTATAGCTCTAGAAAATAAGCTTTCAAAAGAAGAAATTTTTGAAGCATACGTAAACCAAATATACATGGGAGATGGATGCTATGGATTTGAAGTGGCTTCAAGAAATTATTTTGGAAAGCCTTTAAGTGAAGTAAATTTAGCTGAATCTGCAGTATTGGCTGCAATTATACAATCACCAGAGTCAACTAATCCATATAAGAGTGAAGAAGCTAAAAATAAACTTTTAGAGAGAAAAAATTTAGTTTTAAAGCAGATGCTAAAACTTAAGAAAATTTCAGAAGACGAATATAATGAAGCTTTAAATTATGAAATTGTATTTAAGAAAGAAGATGATTCTACAAAACAATCTTCAAATGGTGCACAGTATACATACTATGTTGAAGCTGTAAGAGAAGCTGTAATTAATGATTTGATGGAAACATTAGGAGTCGAAAGAGGTATTGCTATTACAAAGTTATATGGTAAAGGTTATAAAATATATACACCTTTTGATCCAGATGTACAAAGTGCAATTGATGCTGCATATAACAATTCAAAATTATTCTATACTGATAGTAAAGGAGACTTTATGCAGTCTGCTATGGTTGTTATTGAACAATCTACAGGATGTGTACTTGGACTTATTGGTGGTTCAGATGAAAAGACATCAGATCTTGTAGTAAATAGGGCAACACAGTTAACAAGGCAACCAGGTTCATGTATGAAACCTTTAGGCGCATATGGACCGGCATTTGAACTTGGATTATCATCACCTGGAGCAGGTTTAGATGATTGCGAGCTTACAGAAGGAAATTGGCATCCAGGAAACTATTATGGTTATTTCAATGGCTATGTAACAGCAAGAAATGCAATTGCAAAATCAATGAATTTACCTGCGGCAAGAGCAAATTTAAAAGTTGATATAGATTATGCATATAACTTTGCGAAGAATACAGGGCTTAAGAGATTAGTTGCAGCAGATAAAGCTCCAGCAGCATTATCACTTGGTGGACTTACATATGGTGTAACTGTTATGGATATGGCAAATGCTTATGCTACTATTGCAAATGGTGGAGTATATATAGAGCCAAGACTATATACTAAAATTACAGACTCTAAAGGCGAAGATGTAATTGTGAATAATATAAACTCTAAACGTGTTATGAAAGAATCAACAGCATTTATGCTTACAAGTTGTTTACAAGAAGTTGTAAAGACAGGAACAGCAGCTGGATATGTAAGACTTTCAAATATGGATGTTGCAGGCAAAACTGGTAACACAAACGATGATTTTGATCAATGGTTCTGTGGATTTACTCCATATTATACAATTGCTTGTTGGAATGGATATGATAAAGTTGGCGGTAAAGCTGGACAAAAAGCAATTGGATATAGAAAGATAGGATCTTATCCTTACACTTCAGTTTCACTATTTAATACAGTTGTAAATAGTATAAGCAAAGGTAAACAAGCAAAACATTTCGAAGTTCCAAATTCTGTTACAAAAGTAGAGCTTTGTAAAGTCTCTGGATTGGTTCCTACAGATGCTTGTAAAAATGACCCAAGGGGAAGTCAAGTTGGAAGTGATTATGTAGCAAAAGATTCAATACCAACTGAAACATGTAATATCCATAAAACAATAAAAATATGTAATGAAACTGGTAAAATTGCTACAGAATATTGTCCAAACACATCAGAAAAATCATTTATAACAAGAGACTATACACCAAATGTAAAACCAGCTGATTGGGCATATATGGCACCTACAGAAACATGTAATGTTCATACTTCAAAAAATTCATCATCAAGTAATGATGAAGAAGAATCAAATGGTATACATATTTATAAAAATACAAATAAAAATAATAATAAAACTACAACAAAGAAAAACTAGTGATAATATAAAATAGGAACAAGTATTATTATATATTTGCTCCTATTTTTTTACATATTTATACAAAACTGTTGAAAAAACTTTTTTATTTTGATAAAATAATAACGTTAATTTGTAATATTATAAAGCGGGGTTTTTAAATGAAAAAAGAAGTTAATAATGAAGAAAAAAAGAACAAAAAATCAAAATCGAAGAAAGTGTTAAAGTGGATAGCTTTTTTCCTTATATTCCAGGTAATATATGTTCCAATTCTTTCAATTGTACTTATATATTATGGACCATTTACTAATACAAGAGATATGATAGTAACAACAGCAATGACAACTATGAGTCATCAATATTTTGCAACTTTATTTTTAAGTAAAGAAAAAATTGATGAAATATTAGCGAAGAATAGGCCACAAGAGAATATAGAAGATCAAAGTTTATCAGCAATAAACATTGGATCTGGAATATCTGCTGAAGATATGAATGGAATTGAACTTAAAGACGTAAGTAATGATAGCTATACAGGTAAACTTTTAATTATAAATGATCCATCTCGTGTTAAACTTGTATCATCTCCAAGGCTTGGAACTTCAGGCGCTACTACATCTCAAATTGTCGCAGAGAACGATGCAGTTGCAGGAATTAACGCTGGAGGATTTCAGGATGATGCTTTGGGTACAGGTGGAAAGCCAGCTGGGCTTGTTATTGAAGATGGACAGCTTAGAACAACAAATACAGGTGCATCATATAGTTTAGTTGGAATGGATAAAGATAATAAAATGGTTGTTTCAAATTCAATGACATATTCTAAATGTCAGCAACTTAATTTAAGATGTGCAGTTTCCTTTGGACCAGTTATTATTATTAATGGAAATGCTACAATAAAAAGTGGAACAGGCGGTTGGGGTATGCAACCAAGAACTGCGATAGCTCAAAGAAAAGATGGAGCAATATTAATGTTGGTTATTGACGGAAGACAAAAAGGAAGTCTAGGAGCAACACTAAGGCAAGTTCAAGATATTCTTTTGGATAATGGAGCATATAATGCCTTTAATTTGGATGGTGGAGCTTCTACAACTATGGTATATAACGGAAATGTTGTAAATAGTCCAAGTGATATATTAGGTGAACGTTATGTTCCAAATGCTTTTATAGTAACAAAACCGAATAAAAAATAATTAGAAAGGAAGAATAACTTTGAAGGAAAGAAAAATAAAAGAAAAGAAAGTAAGAAAAAAAATAAATAAAAAGAAATTATTTATTAATTTAGCTATATACTGGGCAATTGGAACAATTGTAACAGTAGTTGCTCTTTATCTTGTCGAAAGATATGTTATTTCCTTATCAGGTGCAGATGTAAATGAAAACAAAAAAGAAAATAAGGAAAAAGGTGTAAAAACAATAAATATTTCTAAAAATGCTAAAGACATTCAGTATTCATATGATAATAAATATTATACATATTTATTTGATTCAAAAGTATATATAGGAAGCATAGAATCAGGGGAAATAATTGATACTATCGAGGAAAGTAATCCAATTTGTTATTTTGACTTGTTATATGACAAAAATTTAATTTTGTATTTTACAAAAACAGATAATGGAACTTCAGCCACACTTAAGTTAACTACTTATGATATTGGTACTAAGAGAAAAATAGAATATAATACCTTTACAGTTAAAAACTTTAGTAGAATAAAAAATATGGATATGTCGCCAGTAATAAATATGATTTATATTAATGTTGAGCAAAAAACAGGAAATTCAACTAATAATATAATTTATAAAATAAACTTGTTTAACACTATGTCTCAAATTAAATCAGGACTTATTGTAGATAGAATGATTATGTTACAGCAAACTGATAGAGTATATTATGAAGATTCAAACTCAAATATTTACTATTCTAATTCTAAACTTGGAATATTTAAAGAAAAAGTAAATATGATAGGAATAGATACAGAAGATATACTTTACTTCATATCTCAAGATAATAGTAAGGTATATAAAGTTAAGAATAATAAGATAACTGATACTATTGAACTTAAGGATAAAGACGTTAAATCTACCTACTATAACAATGAAAGAGTATTTGTTATTTATTCTGACTATGTTATTGAAGTATCATCTGATAAACCACTTGAAAGTGTTGGAAAAATTCCAAATAATGTTTCTTTTGAAGCAATAAAATCTGATAAGATGTATGTTAGAGTTGATGATGATACAATTAAGCAAATTACACTTGATTTAAAAGATATAGAGTATGATAGTCAAGATATTGTAGATGGCCAAGAAAAAACTACTAATAATACAACTAATAATACTAAAAAAACAGAACAACCAAAAGAAGAGAAAAAAGAAGAGAAAAAAGAAGAAACATATAAAGTTCCTAATGTTGTAGGAAGTGCATATAGTAGTCAAATAGATGGCTTTACATTACAAAAAAATATTGTAGATAGTGAAAAGCCAGCAGGAACAATAGTTTCACAGTCACCAGCAGCTGGTTCGCATAGCACTAATAAAGTAATATATGTTAATGTAAGTTCTGGTAGTTAATTTAGGAGGTTAATAATGAATATATTTCATGCAATTGTTTTAGGAGTTATACAGGGAATAGGAGAATTTCTTCCTATTTCCAGTTCAGCTCACTTAATATTAATTCCATACCTTTTTAATTGGAGTGAACATTCACTTTCATTTGATGTAGCACTACACTTTGGTACATTAATAGCAGTACTATTTGTTTACTTTAATGAGTGGTGGAAACTTTTTAAAGGGGCATATAATAAAATTGTTCATAAGAAAAATTCTTTTGAAAATAGAATGTTTTGGTATTTAGTAATTGCAACCATTCCTGGCGCTTTAATAGGTAAAATATTTGAAGAACCGATTGAAAATGTTCTAAGAACTAATTATGCTTTAATTGCAATTGCTCTTGGAGTTATGGGAATTCTTATTTATCTAGGAGATAAATGGGCTGCAAAAAAATATGATGGAAAAGAAACTGAATATAAGGATTTAACATTAAAGCAGACATTCTTAATTGGACTTTCTCAAGCTTTGGCAGTTATTCCAGGCTTTTCACGTTCAGGAACTACTATTCTTACAGCAAGATTGCTTGGTGTATCAAGAAGTGCTGCAGCTAAATTTACATTTTTACTTTCTGTACCAATAATTTTTGGAGCCGCTGTACTTAAACTTCCAGATATGGTGTCTAATTTTAGCTATGAATTAATAGTAGGAATTGTAGTTTCGGCAATTGTGGGAGTATTAAGTATCAAATTTTTACTTAAATATATAAAAAATCATGATTTTGCAGTATTTGCATATTATAGAGTAATTATTGCAATTATAGTCCTTGTAAAAGTATTTTTCTTTTAATAAAATAGATTTGTAAAGATTCCATGTTATAATAACTTGGAATTTTTATTTATTTTAAGGAAATGTCTTTTATTTTTTTATAATTTAATATATAATAATTATAAAAAAGAGAGGTAGTTATATATGGAATATGAAGAAATTATAAAAAATATAAAAATACTTTTAGCAGATGATGATGAAGATTATTTGCTAATGACAGATAGCTTTCTAAAGCAATTAGGCTATAACGTTGAAACCGCTTCAGATGGTAAACAAGCAGTAGAAAAACTTACGTCAGGAAATTATCAAATTGCACTTCTAGACTACTTTATGCCAGGACTAAATGGAGAAGAAGTAATTACAGAAATAAGGAAACATAATAAAGAACTAATAATAATTCTACAAACTGGATTTTCAGGTCAAAAGCCACCAATTGAGACTATGCAAAAGTTAAATATTCAGAATTATTTTGATAAAACTGAAGGTATTGATAAGTTAAATTTAGAGTTAATTTCAGCTGTTAAGATTTTTAACCAACAAACGGAAATTGAACTGTCTAAATACAAAACAAAAACTATAGGTGAACTTATGAACAGCATAGCAGAAGAAATTAAATCGGATATGCTTTCTGTTGGCGCAGGTATAGAAGTAACTAATATGATGATTTCAAATGTAGATGAATTAAAAAATAAAGAAGATATTCAAAAGCTAAAGAACTTTTACGAAAAAAATAAAAATTCTTTAGAAAGAGTAGATAAAATCTTAGATGCGCTTATTGCTGAGTCTACTGGTGAAGAAAAAATATTAAAATGTGATGATATAGTAGATTTAATTTCTTTAATTGTAAAAAATGATGCAAAAAAGAAAGGAATAAATTTCACAACACATACTGCTTTAAAATCATCTAATTATATTGCAGGAAGTATTAATCAGTCTATTTTTATAATTTCAGAAATTGTTAGAAAATTAATAAACAAGTCTAATAGTGGAGATAATATTGAATTTGTATTTACGGAAGATGAGTCAAATTGGCTTTTAAATCTAAACTCTGAAAATATTTTTAAAATTGATGAACTTGATGCTTTCATGATTAGAAGAGTTGTAAGTAGTATAAATGGCTTTAATATAGACTTTGAAAAAAATAAAATAAGTGTTCAAGTTAAAAAGACAATATAACATTTATAAATACTAAATCTATAAATTTATTCGGGTTTAGTATTTTTTGTTATTTTTTCTTGAAGTATTTGGCTAAATATAGTATAATATGCGTAGTTAATGTTGGGGTTGTGTAGTAATAATTTGTGGATATATAATTGATGTATTTAGAAATTATTATTACATCCCCAGAGTAGGAGGAAAAATATGTATAAAAAATTTGAAACAGAGTTTGCAGGGAGAAGTTTAGTTGTAGAGACAGGAAAAATGGCATCTCAAGCTAATGGATCTTGTTTGGTAAGATATGGGGATACTGCAGTTTTAGTTAATGTAACTATGTCAAAAGAACCAAGAGATGGTATAGATTTTTTACCACTTTCTGTAGATTATGAAGAAAGACTTTATGCTGTAGGAAAAATTCCTGGAGGATATGTAAAAAGGGAAGGTAGACCAACAACAAAAGCAATTTTAGTATCAAGAGTAATTGATAGGCCACTAAGACCTTTATTTCCAAAGGATTATAGAAATGATACATCAATAAATGCTTTAACACTTGCGGTTGATCCAGATATTTTACCTGAAATACCAGCTGCTATTGGTGCATCTATTGCACTTAATATATCTGACATCCCATTTGATAAGTTAGTAGGTTCAATAAAAGTTGGAATTGTAGATGATAAAATTGTTTTAAATCCAAATTTAGAGCAAAGAGAAAAATCAACTTTAGATCTTACAGTTTCTGCTACAGAAGACAAAGTATGTATGATTGAAGCTGGTGCAAAAGAAGTTCCAGATGAAAAGATGTTAGAAGCTATTAAGGCTGGACATGAAGAAATAAAGAAACTTTGCAAATTCATACAAGAAATTAAAAGCGAAGTTGGGAAGAAAAAGGCAGAATATAAATCTTTTGCAGTTCCTGAAGAAATGGTTAAATTTGTTGATGAGCTTGCAACAGAAAAATTAAAAGAAGCAGTTCAAACAGATACTAAGAAACAAAGAGATGAAAATGTAACTAATGTAGATAATTTTGTCATAGATGAATATATAAAAAAATATGGCGAAGAAGAATATCAAAATAATAAATCTATGTTATCAGAAGCACTATATAAAGCTGAGAAAAAAGCAGTTAGAACATTGGTAAAAGAAGAAGGAAAAAGAGTAGATGGAAGAGCACATGATGAAATTAGACCTCTATCATGCGAAGTAGGTTTGTTTAATAGAGTTCATGGTAGTGCATTATTTAATAGAGGACTTACTCAAGTTCTATCACTTGTAACATTAGGAAGTGTTTCAGAAGAACAAACTTTTGATGGACTAGATGAAGAAGTTACAAAAAGATATATGCATCATTATAACATGCCATCATACAGTGTTGGAGAAGCAAGACCTGCAAGAGGACCTGGAAGACGTGAAATTGGACATGGTGCTTTAGCAGAACGTGCTCTAGAGCCTGTAATACCTTCAAAAGAAGAATTTCCATATGCAATTAGGGTTGTATCAGAAGTTTTAAGTTCAAATGGTTCAACTTCACAAGGCAGTATTTGTGCATCAACACTTGCACTTATGGATGCTGGAATTCCAATTAAAGCCCCTGTTGCTGGAATTTCTACAGGATTATTTACTAACAATGGAGATACTTCAGATTATGTAATGGTAACTGATATTCAGGGAATAGAAGACTTCTTTGGTGATATGGACTTTAAAGTTGGTGGTACAAAAAAAGGTATTACAGCTATTCAAGTTGACATTAAAATTGATGGTCTTACATATGAAATAATAGAAGAAGCTTTTGCAAGAACTAAAAAAGCAAGAGAGTATATACTAGATGAAATTATGTTAAAAGAAATTGACAAACCAAGAACTAATTTATCAAAATATGCTCCTAAAATTGAAAGTATAAAAATTAATCCATCTAAAATCGGTGATGTAATTGGTGCTGGTGGAAAAACTATAAATAAAATAATTGAGGAAACTGGTGTTAAAATTGACATTGAAGATGATGGAACAGTTTTTGTTTCAGGAGTAGATGCAAAAATGCTTGATAAAGCAATAACTACAATAAAATCTCTTACAGAAGATGTTGAACTTGGTAAAGTGTATATGGGTAAGGTAACTAAGATTTTACAATTTGGAGCTTTAGTTGAAGTATTACCTGGTAAAGAAGGACTTTTACACATCTCTCAAATTTCAAATGAAAGAATAAAGAAAGTTGAAGATGTGTTAAAAGTTGGAGATGACATTCTTGTTAAAGTTACTGAAATCGGAAAAGATGATGGAAAATTTAGTTTAACTGCAAAAGATTTAATGAAAGTTTAGGTGTTTATATATGCAAGTATATGCTTTTGTTGGTAAGACAGGAACAGGAAAGAGTTATAACGCACAGCGTATTGCAAAAAAATATGGAATTAAATATATAATAGATGATGCCATATTAATTAGGGATAATAAAGTAATTGCAGGAAAATCTGCTAAAACAGAGGCTAGTAAAATAGCCTCTGTTAAGGCAGCTATATTTTTAGATGAATCTAGAAAAAAGCAAATGGCTGATTTTATAAAAAAAGAAAAAATTGATAAAATATTAATTCTTGGTACATCTGATAAAATGGTAAAAACAATTGCTGAAAATTTAGGGTTAGATGAAATATGTCACACAATATATATTGAAGAGGTAGCGACAAAGGAGCAAATAGAAGAAGCAAGAAGATCAAGAACTGAAGAAGGTAAGCATATTGTACCAGTTCCTACTTTTGAAATAAAAAAACAATTTTCAGGGTATTTTTTAGATTCTTTAAAAATATTTAATTTCTTCAATAAAAACGCTGATGATGAAGATGAAGATAACTATGAAAAGACGATTATTCGTCCAACATATAGTTATTTAGGTAATTTTGTTATTTCTGATACTGTAATTAATGATATAATAACATATAGCGTATCAAGAGTACCTGGTGTAAGTAAGGTAATGAGAGTAAATACAAATAAATTTATAGATGGTATGAAATTGGATATTGATATTGAAATTAAGTTTGGATATAATATTCCAAAACTTAGTTCTGAAATAAAGAACACAGTGATTTATTCGGTTGATAAAACTACAGGTATAAACTTATTTGGAATAAATATTAATGTAAAATCTATTAGTAAATAAACTATTTATATTTATTTTAGTTGAAAAAATAGATAATATGTAGTAAAATATGTAGCGAGGGTGATAGTAAATGGAAACTATGAAATTAACTGAAAAAAAGAAAAGCTCAAAGGGAGTTGTGATTGGACTTTTACTTTTTTTCATTATAGGTGGAGCAATATTGTATTTGGGATTAAAAATGGAGGAAGAACCTGAAGTAGTTGGAACAAGTACAGATAACACTGAAACACAAAGTTTGGTTGATGTAGATAAAGCAAATAAAGATGAATTAACAAAGAAAAACCAGAGTATTGAATATAGTGTAACTGATAAGAGTATAAAAGATTCATCTAATGCAAAAATGAAAGCGAAAATGACTCTTCCTGTTATATCTATTGAAGGTGAAGAACTTTCAAGTATAAATAGTGAAATAAACAAGTATTATACAGATATGTTTAATAGTCTAAAAGAACAAATGGCTTCAGCTTCAAGTAAATATACATATACAGTAACTTACAATGTATATGAAAATATGATTGAAGAAAATAAAGTTATATCTATAACGATTTATGAAAGAATTGTTGATGATTCTGCAAAGAAAAATACTATGAATAAAATAAAAACATATAATATTGATGCTGCAACTAAGGAACAGATAACTCAATCAAATAATATTGCACAAATTTTATTTGGAAAAGATTACAAAACAATTATAAGGGACTCTATAAAAGATTATGTTGTTTCAAATAAGATGATGAAAGAGTCAGATTTCAATTATACATACACAGGAGTAAAACCTTTTTATATCAAAGAAGGAAAACTTCATTTAATATTTAATGAAGGAGAGCTTGTAGATAGTAAATATGGAGTATTAGATATTACTATAAATAATTAGGAGGAATATTAATGGTAGATTCAATGGAAAAAATAGTTAATCTATGTAAACAAAGAGGATATGTATATCCAGGTTCAGAAATATATGGTGGACTTGCAAATACATGGGATTATGGTCCATATGGAGCTGAACTTAAAAATAATATAAAAAAAGCATGGTGGAAAAAATTTATTCAAGAAAACAAAGATAGTTATGGAGTTGACGCTGCAATTCTTATGAATCCAAGAGTTTGGGAAGCTTCTGGACATGTAGGAAGTTTCTCTGATCCTTTAATTGATTGTAAAGAATGTAAAACAAGACATAGAGCGGATAAATTAATTGAATCATTTACTGATGAAATAAATCCTGATACTTTAAATGATAAAGAATTATATGACTACATCGTAGATCATAAAATACCATGTCCAAACTGTGGTAAGGTAAATTATACTCAGATAAGAGAATTCAACTTAATGTTTGAAACCAAAAGAGGAGTTGTAAAAGATCAAACTTCTATTGTTTATTTAAGACCAGAAACTGCTCAAGGTGAGTTTGTTAATTTCTTAAATGTAGCAAGAACATCAAGAAGCAAAATTCCATTTGGAATAGGTCAAATTGGTAAGGCATTTAGAAATGAGATTACACCTGGTAATTTTACATTTAGAACAATTGAATTTGAGCAAATGGAACATCAATGGTTCTGTAAAGAAGGAACAGATAGTAAATATTATGAAGAATATAAAGAAAAACAAATGAACTTTATAACTTCAATAGGAATAGATAAAGACCATCTTAGATTTAAAGATCATGAAAAATTAGCTCATTATGCTAAAGAAGCATGTGACATTCAATTTAAATATCCTCATGGATGGGATGAGTTATGTGGAACACACAATAGAACAAATTATGATTTATCAAGACATCAGGAATATAGTGGAAAGTCAATGGAATACTTAGATCCAGAAACTGGTGAAAAATTTATTCCATATGTTATTGAGGCATCTCTTGGGTGTGATAGACTTACACTTGCTGTTCTATGTGATGCATATTCAGAAGAAAAGATAAATGATGATGATACAAGAGTTGTATTAAAATTACATCCATCTATTGCACCTGTAAAAATTGCAATATTACCTCTTTCTAAAAAATTATCTGAAGGAGCTGAAGAAGTATATTCATTACTTTCTAAGAAATATAATTGTGATTATGATGTAGCAGGTTCAATAGGTAAAAGATATAGAAGACAGGATGAAGTTGGAACTCCTTATTGTATAACTTTTGATTTTGATTCTTTAGACGATAAATGTGTTACAATAAGAAACAGAGATACAATGGAACAAGAAAGAGTTAAAATTGAAGAACTTTTAAATTGGTTTGATGGAAAATTTGAAATATAAAGAGGTGGTTTAAATGGAAAAAAGAAAGAATATTGTAAAATACACAGTTGTTGGTATTTTAATATTTTCAATGGTATTTTCAATGTTTGCTGTCCTTATATCAGCAATACAAAATGTATAGGTGGTGACCTTTATGTTCCATACAATTTGGCTTAGAATAATAGAGTTTATGTATTTATTAAAAGATGTTCTAGACCTTACTAGTCCATGGAGAGTTTTTGTACTTGTAATGGACCTTGCAATAGTTCTATTTATTTCATATTATATAATTAGAATTTTAAGGCAAACAAGAGCAAAACAAATTGTAAAAGGTATATTGATGCTTGTTTTCCTTGTTATAATTGCAAAAGTTTTTAATATGGTAATATTGAATTTTATCTTGACTAATTTTGTAACTTATGGAGTAATATTGCTAATAGTCGTATTTCAGCCTGAAATACGAAACGTATTTGAAAAACTTGGGAGAAGTAAACTAGTTGGAGTTTTTGATATGGATGATAACATCATGGTTAAACATTCAATATCTGAGATTGTAAAAGCAGTTGAAATAATGTCCCTAAAAAAAATAGGAGCTCTTATTGTAATAGAAAGAAATACTAAGGTATCAGAAGTTTTAAAAGAAGGTATAAACTTATCTGCAAAAGTATCATCGGAATTAATTCAAAATATTTTTATGCCACGCACGCCTCTTCATGATGGCGCAATTGTAATTGATAAGTCAGAAATACTTGCTGCAAAATGTATTTTACCACTTGCCTCTGAAGTTTCTGTTCCAAAAAATCTTGGGACAAGACATAGAGCAGCTGTAGGAATTACTGAAATATCTGATGCTCTTGTAATTGTTGTTTCAGAAGAAACAGGTATAATTTCCCTTGTTGAAAATGGAAAATTAAGAAGAGAACTTACAGGTGATACTTTAAAAGAATTACTACTAACAAAATTAGATAGAACAAAAACTGCCGTAAATATAAAAAATATTGTAAAGAAATAGGAAAAATTATTTAAGTTGTAATAATATAAAAATATGTTCATATATAATATGTATAAGTATTGGGGGAAATATGAACACTATTTTTATAGATTTTAAGAGTAAGGATTCCAAAGAGAAAAAAAGTATAAATAATATAAAAAAAATAGTTACTAATAAAATTTTTAAATATATTGTAAATGATGACATTTTAAATAATTCCTTATCAAAAATTACATATATAAGAATTGATAGAGAATATATAAATAATCAGTTACAAAAAGGAAAATATTCTATATATGATAAAATTTTAAAACTAAATATAAATAGAAAATACGGAAAAAACGATGTTGTACATCTGATTTTTGCAAACGAATTTGATAATTGTAAAGTAATTAAAGAATATATATTAAGACTTTTTAGATTAAATAATTTAACAGTGTATGAGGAACTTAATATAAAAAATAATCTAAAAAGAAAAGATGTAGTATATATGGATAAGTATATTTATGATAATAAAATTGACTTATGCAAATTAAAGATATTAATTATTATAAATGATTTAAGAGATTTTGATGAAAATAAATTACTTGAATATATCTCAAAATATAAATTTGTTGATGTTTTAAAAACAAAAAATATTAATAAATATGATAGTTCAAAATTGCAAAAGTTTATTAAAAATATAAATAATGAATATGGTACAACAATTGAATTAATTGGAAAAAGAAATATTCAAAAATATAACATTTACTTAATGTATAGTAAAATAGATCGAAATATTTTTATTCAGCAATATATTTTAAATGGTAAATCGTTATATTTAGATATGAATGATATAGATATGGATATTATGAGTGAAGAATATATATGCTATAAAAGATATGAACCAGAAATACTTACTATTTTAAATAGATTAGAAATCAATAGAAATAATTTTAGTAAAGTAAAGTTAGGTTTTCTTTTTAAATAATATATATTAAAAATGTATTATACTTGACACTTAGTGTATAATATATATGTTGTTTTAGGAGGAGATTAAATAATGGAAGAACGTGATATAGTACTTACAACAGAAGGGTACAATAAATTAGAGGAAGAATTAAAATATTTAAAAGGGCCAAAGAAAATGCAAGTTGCTGAAAGAATAAAAATTGCAAGGGAATTTGGTGATTTGTCTGAAAATTCAGAATATGATGATGCTAAAAATGAACAAGCTTTACTTGAAGCAAAAATTCAGGATATAGAAAATATGTTAAGAGTTGCTAAAGTTGTAGACGATGATGAAGTATCAACAAGAAAAGTTGGTATAGGAACTCAAGTTACAGTGCATGATTTTGAATTTGATGAAGATATAACTTATGGAATAGTTGGCGCAACAGAAGTAGATATGAAAAATAATAAAATATCTAATGAATCTCCTGTTGGTAAAGCTTTAATTGGTGCTAAAAAAGGCGATGAAGTTGATGTAGAAACTCCAGGTGGAGTTATAAAATACAAAATATTATCTATAAAAAGATTGTAAAATTTATTTTAGATAATCAAATATTTCTAAAAAGGAGTGTAAAAATGGGAGATATTGTTGAATTAAAAAAAGTACGTGAGGAAAAGGAAGCAAAATTAAAAGAATATGGTTTTAATACTAGACCAGATAGCTTTAAATATACTCATTCATTAAAAGAAGTTATGGCTTTAGAACCAGGAACTAAAAATGTAAGTGTTGCTGGTCGTGTAATGTCAAAAAGAAAAATGGGAAAAATTAGTTTTATTGACTTAAGAGATGTAGAGGGACATATTCAGCTTTGCATGAAAAGAGATGACCTAGGAGAAGAACTATACAAGAAAATTCATGAAACACTTGATGTAGGAGATCTTATTGGTGTTACAGGAGATATTTTTATAACGGGTTCAGGGGAAAAAACTGTACAAGTATATAAATATACATTTCTTGGAAAAGCATTAAGACCTCTTCCAGAAAAATTCCATGGAATAACAAATAGGGAAACATTATATAGAGAAAGACATCTTGATTTAATCATGAATGATGAAACTAAAAAAAGATTTCTTTTAAGATCTAAAGTTATAAAATTAATACGTGAATTCCTTGATAATAAAGGATTTATCGAAGTAGAAACGCCCGTTCTTCAAAATACAGCTTCAGGTGCAACTGCTAGACCATTTATAACACATCATAATACATATGATGCAGATGTTTTTTTAAGAATTTCTCCTGAACTTACTCTAAAAAAACTTATTATTGGTGGTTTTACAAATATATATGAAATTGCAAGAGACTTTAGAAATGAAGGTATTAGTGTAAATCATCTACAAGATTTTACAATGATAGAAGGGTATAGTGCATATTATAACTATAAGGATAATATGAAACTTACTTCTGATTTAATCAAGTATATAATTTCAAATATTAATAACGGAGATTTAAAAATCATGATAGGTGATACAGAGGTAGATTTTGGTAATGAATGGACTGAAATTGGATTTAGAGACCTTATTTTAAAAGACTCAGGAATTGATATTGATAAATACCAAACTGCTTCAGAATTATTAGAGGAAATTAAGAAAAATAAAATTGATTTGGAAACACCAGATTTAGACAAGCTAGGTAGAGGAAATTTAATAGACCAGTTGTATAAAAAAGTAAGTAGACCTAAAATGATAAATCCAGTATTTGTTACAAAACACCCTGTTGATTTATCACCACTTGCAAGATCAAATGATGAAGACCCAACTGTTTCAGATAGATTCCAATTAGTTGTAAATGGACAAGAAATAATTAATGGCTATTCTGAACTTGTAGATTCAAAAGAGCAAGATAAACGTTTAAGGGAACAAAGTGAGCTAAAAGCAAAAGGCGATGAAGAAGCAATGAGTAAGGATAACGAATATATCAAAGCAATGGAATATGGAATGCCTCCAATTTCTGGATGGGGACTTGGTATAGACAGATTTTTACAATTCTTAACTAACAGTTATAACATACGTGATGTTGTATTGTATCCTTTACTTAAGAAAAGAGAAAATGTAGAAGATGACGAAGAATAGAAGAAAATAGAAAAAATAAAATAAAATGCCCTAAAGGATTAGGTCCTCTAGGGCATTTTTCTTTTATTATATATGTACAATGTTTATTGCCTTTGGTAAAACTTTAATATGTAATTTATTTGTATAATAGATTTCTCCATCAACACTTATTGGGAATTTTTTCGTAGACACTATAGAAACTTCCTTTACTTTAAAAATATTAACCTGTTTTAGGTTAGTGTGGTTACCTTTTTTATACTTTGGTAGTAATTTAATTTTACTAAATAAATCTGTAGAATCTATAATGCAACAATCTAAGAAACCATCATTTACATCAGCACTTGGGCATGGCTTTATGCCTCCACCATAATATTTTCCATTTGCAATTGCAGCAAGTGTAAATTTACCCTTTAAAACTTTATCTTTGCTTCTTATTTTAAATTTGAAGTTCTTTGCAGAACTTAACGTATATAATATTGAAAGGTTATACTTTGCAGAACCAGATATAAATGGAAAATTTCTAAATTTATCTACGTTTTTAGCTATCATTGCATCAAATCCCATATTTAAAATATTAATACAGTATTTGTCTTTTCCGTATGTTATTATATCAGTTGGTATAGCTTTTTTATTAATTGATTCATTTACAATTTTTCTCATACTCATATATTTTGAAATTGATCTTAAAAAATCATTTCCAGTTCCGCATGGAATAACCACTATTTCTGAATTACTACCCACAATACCAGAAGCTACTTCATTTAAGGTACCATCTCCACCCAACACATAGAACCTATAACAATCTTTTTTTGATAAATCATGAGCAATTTTAGTTAAGTGTTTAGGATATTCAGATAGAATAATTTCAGCATTTATATTATTTTTCTTTAAAAGATCTTGTACTCTTGAAGCATATATTTTTCCCTTCTTTTTTCCTGATACAGGGTTTGCAAGTATTATGTGTTTCATATATTTTTCCTCCATTAAAATATTATCACTAATATTAATAAAAAGCAAGAAAAATGAAGAATAAAAGAATATTTTGTATAATAGGAAAGTCATATTGAAATTACCATGCCAAAATTTTTATAGCATGGTAATAGAACATATGGAGTATGCTTTTTAAAAAATATACAAATTAACATATCATCTCTTTTTTGTCGAAAATTGCGATGAAAAGTATATAAAAATACATAACAAATGTTTGCTATAGAACAAATGTATGATATAATCATCTTGTAAAATGAAAGCGAGGTGATTAGATAA